>Ga0315284_10000430_pt1 | contig 57773 bp, 34 predicted proteins | sample YL17G09_16_MG_FD_203696 | JGI IMG/M metagenome (GOLD analysis project Ga0315284, IMG submission 203696) | Sediment microbial communities from Yellowstone Lake, YNP, Wyoming, USA - YL17G09_16 | ecosystem: Environmental > Aquatic > Freshwater > Lake > Sediment | place: USA: Wyoming | collected...
ACCCCCCCCCGGGGGGGGGGGGTGCCCCCCCCCCCCCGGGGGGCCTCTTGGTGGGGGTGGGTGAGCGGGCCCCCCCCCCCCCCCCCCCCCCCCCCCTCCCGCCCCTCAAACGCCCCCAAAGGAGACGTACTTGTGGTCCAAAAACTCGTCGACCCCCCACCGCCCCGACTCGCGCCCGACGCCCGACTCTTTGACGCCGCCGAAGGGCGCGTTCTCCGCGGTGACCGCGACGTCGTTGACGCCCACGATGCCGAACTCGAGCGCGTCGGCGAGGCGCCACGCGGACTTGTGGGAGGACGTGAACGCGTACGCCGCCAGTCCGTAAGGCGTCCCGTTGGCCAGTTGCACGGCTTCGTCCAGGGTGGCAAACTCGGTGAGGGCGACGACGGGGCCAAACGTCTCCTCGCGGAAGACGCGGGAGCCGGGGTCGGCGCCGGTGAGCAGGGCGGGGCGCGCCCAGTTGCCCGCCGCGAGCTCCGGCGCGTCCGGAACGGGCACCGTGGCCGCCAGCACGGCGCCGCGCGCCACCGCGTCGTCCACGTGCGCCCGCACGCGGTCCACGGCGGCGGCCGAGATGAGCGGGCCGAGCGTCGACCCGGGGTCGAGCCCTCTCCCGGGGCGCAGCCGGGCGACGCGGGCGGCGACGAGGGCCGCGAATTCAGGGGCGATTTCGCGCGCCACCAGCGCGCGCGACGCGGAGATGCAGGTTTGGCCCGCGTTGCGAAACGCGCTCGCCGCGAGCGCCGTGGCCGCCGCGTCCAAATCCGCGTCCGCGCACACGATGAATGGCGCGTTGCCGCCCAGCTCCAACGACACGCGCTTGACGGTGGCGGCCGCTTTGGCGGCCAGGGCTTTGCCGACGGCGGTCGACCCGGTGAACCCCAGCTTGCGCACCGCCGGGTCGCGCAGCAGCGCGTCCCCGATGGCGGGCGCGTCGCCGGACACCAGGTTGAACGCGCCGGGGGGGACGCCGGCGCGGCGCGCGAGTTCCGCAAGCGCGGCGGCGGTCAGCGGCGTCGACTCGGCCGGTTTCAGCACGACTGTGCACCCCGCGGCCAGGGCGGGGGCCACTTTGCGCGTCACCATGGACGCGGGAAAGTTCCAGGGCGTGATGCAGGCTGGGAGAGAGGGGGGGGGGAGGGGTGAAGCGCGGCGGCCGGCGTCGACGCACGCTCAACCGCGCCATCTCCCTTCCCACTCCCCACCTGCGACCCCCACCGGAGTCAACATGACCACACCCCTCCGCCCCTTGGCCGTGGGCGCGAGCAGCGTCCCGTTCAGCCGCACCGCCTCCCCCGCGCACCAGTCGACCGCGGCCGCCGCCGACGCGAGCTCCGCGCGCGCCTCGCCCCGGGGCTTGCCGCATTCCACCGACATGATGGTGGCGATGTCGTCCATGGACTCGAGGATGAGGGCGTGCCAACGGCGGAGCACGGCGGCGCGCTCTTTGCCGGTCGACGCGCGCCACCCCGCGAAAGCCGTGGCCGCCTCCTCGACCGCGACCCGGGTCTCGTTGTCGCCGGCGCGCGCGACGGACGCGACGATGGACCCGGTGGCGGGGTCGTGGACCTGGAAGGAGGGGAAAGGGCGCGCGTCGGGCGCGCGCGGGCACGCCACCCCTCCCTCCCTCCCCCCCTCCCTCGCTCTTTCTCTTACATCGTACGTCGATCTGCCCGCCACCCACTCGCCGCCCAGCAGGCTGCCCGTCTGGAGCAGGCCCGCGTCGGCGACGCGGGCGGCGAGGTCGGGCGCGACGTCGGCCGAAGCGGGCGCGGCAGTGGATGCGCGCCGCGCGGCCGCCGCGGCCAGGCTCAGGCGCCGGGACAGGGCCGGCAGCATGGCGCGGGGAGGAGTGGCGGGGCGAACACCGGCGCCCATTCACTCTCTCGCGGGGCCTCGCGATCCCCGACGCCGGGGATCGTGCAATCATGCCGACCCGCATCACGCTCGTGCACAAGCTGCGTGCGTGGGACGCCGCGGTCGACCCAGCCCTGACGACGTGGGGCGATTTGAAGTCTCACGCGGCCGCCGAGACCGGCGTGCCCGAGGCCGATCTCAAGCTGCTGTGAGCGTGGTGGACGAGTGACGGATTGGGCGCTGGCGGGCGCGCGCGAGCGCGGGCTGACGGCGCGCCTCCTTCCAACCCTCCTCCTCTCCCCCTCCAGCTTTCGCGGGCGCGAGAGCGCCCCCGACGAACCTCTGGCCGCCGCCGGCGTCGGCGCCGGCGCCAAAATCGCGGTCGCCGAACGGTTTCGCACGAACCGCGCGCCCGACGCGCGCGTCGTCGCCTCCCCACGCTCGCACTCGCTGTCGGACGATGATGGTGTCGATGGAGAGAGCGAGAGCGATCGCGAGCGGTCGCCCGTGCCGGCTGCGCCGCCCCCTCCCCCGCCGACGACGCCCGCCGGGCGCCTGGACGCCGTCGTCGCGGCCTTGGCCGCCCTGGAGGCGGAAGCAGAGCCTTTGACCAGTCGGTCGGCGAGAGACCGGTCCCCCTGGCCGGCCGACGCCCAAAAGATGGCGACCCGCGTGTCTGAAATGGCGACCCAGGCCCTTCTCAAGCTGGACTCCATTGAACCCCCCGACGGCGATGCGGCATTTCGCGCCGCGCGCAAGGCGGCCATCGTGCGGGCCAACGCGTTGGGGGATGCCATGGACGCGCTCAAGTCGCGGCTACCGTGAGTGAGAGAGGAGGAGAGGGTCGGCGGCGGCGCTTTCGGGGGGGCGGTTGATTTTATATACCGCGGGCGCTCGTGTCAAACTCGGTCTAGGCGGTGGCGGGGCGGCGGGCGCGAGAGGGCTAGCTAGCTGGTGGGGTCGGGTCGGGTGTCGTCGTCGTCGTCATCTGCACTCCGCGCCTCCCTTCCTCCTCCCTTACTCCCTCCTTCGATGCCGCCCCCGCTGTGATCCCACACCCCATACAATGCGCGAGGCGCGGCCGGCACCCGCCGGCGCGCTGCCGCGGCCCGCGGCGGCCGGGTGCGTCGGCCGGCGGTTGGCGCCCGGGAGGGCGCCCGCTGTCCCGCGCGCGAGTGGTGGGGACAAATGCGCGCCGTGGCCGACGCGCCACCCCCCAATCCCTCCTCCTTAGCCCCCGTCGCCGGCCGCGGCGCGGCATGCGCCTGGCCGCCGCGGCGCCCGCCCCCCGCGGCGACGCCGCCGGTGCGCTGCCGGCGCGTATGAGCGCGCTGGAGCCGGCGATGAACGCGCCCGAGGCGGTGGCGTTGTCCTCGGCTGCGGCGACGCGTTCGCCGTCGCGGTCGCCGCCGCCGTCGCCGCCCGAGGTGGACATCGTGACGACAATCGAGCTGCACCCCGCGCCCGACGCGGGGACGGCGCTGGAGGCGCTGCTGGAGGCGGTGGGGAGGGCGGAACGCGACTATGCTCCATACGCCGGCGGCTGCGTCCGCCTCGAGGTGTGCCGAGGGATGGGAGGCGTGCACGCGTGTGGGCGTGTGCCGTGGGGAGGGAGGCGGCGGCGGCGGCCAACGAACCACCTTTTTTCTCTCTCCAGACCCCCCTCCCCGCCGGCGGCGACGCCCTCGACTGGCTGCGCGGCCAGCCCGACACCTCCTCCTCTCTGCTGCCGCGCACCTACTTCTCCCCACGCCGGGGCGGCGCGCCCGCGACGCCCGGCGGCGACGCCGCGGGCGCGGCGGGCGCGGGCGCCGGAGCGTTTGCTGCTGCGGGGGCTGCGCGCGCCTGGACGGCGGCGGGGCCGGCGGGTGAGAGTCTGACCGACGCTCTTGACGCTCTGGCTCCATTCCTGAGCCCTTCCTGCCCCCGCCTGCGCGCCGTCGTCGCCGCGCGCTTCGACCCCGCGCGCGCCCCGTCGCCGGGCTGGGCCCCCTTTGGCTCTCACGCCGTCATGCTGCCCCTGCTGGAATACTCGGAAGGCGGTACGTGCGACTGGCTGGCGGTCACGCTCGCGTGGTGCCCCGGGGGCGGCGGGAGCGGGTCTGCCGCGGCTGCGGCGGCCACCGCGCGCGCCGCGCTCGCCGCGGCCCGCCCCCCCGCCCCCCCTACCCGCCCCGCCCCAGCCGTGCCACACTCGACCCCATCACACGTCCCCGACGAGGCCGGCTGGCGGACGGCGCTCGCGCCGGTGGGCGCCCGCCTCGCGGCGGCCGCCGCGGCGGCCGGTGCCACGCCCGGCGGCACGCCCCTCGCGCTCGACGCGCGCACCGCGGCCGACGAGTGGGCGGCAAATGGACAAGCGGGCCTGGAAGCGTTGCTGGCCGGTTTGCAGGGGGGTGGGGCGGGAGGGGCGGGCCCGCCGCTCGACCCCGACGCCGATGATGGCGCCCTGTCCAAAGCCGTCCTCGCGCGCCGCACCGACATCCTGTTTGCCGACCGCGTCGACCCGGCGGCCATCGTCGCGTCCCTGGCGGCGGCGGAACCGCGGGCCTACCAGTTTCTGCTCGACCTTGGCCCCAAGAAGGAGAACGAGATAGGAGGCGAGGCTTCCACTCGTTCTTCTTCCGCTCCCTCTGTCGGCGGTTTTGCCTTCCTGGGATCCTCCCCCGAGCAACTCTACTCCCGGTCCGGGCGCTCCGTCGCGTCCGAAGCCGTCGCCGGCACGCGCCCGCGCGGCGAAGCGACCGACCCCGCGTCCGACTTTTGGCTGGCCTACGACCTCCTGCAATCCCCCAAAGACCACGCCGAGTTTGCCATCGTGCGCGATTGGGTGGCGGGGGCGCTGGCGACGGTGTGCGCGCCGGGGAGCGTCAAGCTCGACTCGGCAAAAGGCGTGCTGAAACAGGGCGGCGTCCAGCACCTGCACGCCCGCCTGTCCGGCACGCTCGGTCCCGGCGCGCGCGATGGCGCCACGCTGGCCGCGCTGCACCCGACGCCCGCGGTGTGCGGCCGGCCGCGGCGCGCGGCGCGCGAGCTGATCGCTGCTGCGGAGCCGTTCGACCGCGGCCTGTATGCCGGTCCATTTGGGTGGGTGTCTGGCGTAGGTGCCGACTTTGCGGTGGCGATTCGGAGTGCCAGAGTGGAGCGGCCGGCGGTCGAGTTGGAGGTGGTGGCGTCGTCGTCGGCCGCCCTCCCTCCTCCTCCCACCCCCACCCCCACCCTCGCCCACGTCTACGCCGGCGTCGGCGTCGTCGCCGCGTCCGACGCGGACGCCGAGTGGAGGGAGCTGGACTTGAAGGCGGGGCAGTTGCTCGCGCGCGTCGCGCCGCGCGCGCCGCTCGCCGCCGCCCCCAACGCCAACGCTGCCGCCGCGGCCGCCGCCATCGACGAGCTCGCCCGCCTGGGCGCCCCGGCGATTTGCGTCGCGCCCGGCGCGCGGTCGTCGCCCCTGGCCCTGGCCGCGGCGCGGCACGGGGGCGTGCCCCTCGTGCGCGGCCTGGACGAGCGCTCGCTCGCCTTTTTCGCGGCCGGCCTCGCGCGCGCCACCGGGCGCCCGCCCGCCGTCGTCACCACGTCCGGCACCGCGGTGGCGAATCTGCTGCCGGCCGCGGTGGAAGCGTTCAACAGTGGCCTGCCGCTGCTCTTGCTCACGGCCGACCGCCCCGCGGCGCTGCGCGGGACGGGCGCCAACCAGACGATCATCCAACCGGGCATCTTCTCCCACTACGTCGTGCACGCAGTGGATTTGGAGCCGCCAGGGGATGGAGGAGGGTCGCTGGCGGGGTTGCTGGGGTCGATCGGCGACGCGTTTGCGCAGTCCGTCGCGCCGCCGCCGCGCCGCGGCCCCGCGCACGTCAACCTCCAGCTGCGGGAACCGCTCGGCACCGCGCCCGCCCCGCTGCCGGCGGGGCTGCTGGCCGGCATGGAGGGGTGGGAGGCGGGGACGGAGCCGCTCGGAGGGAGGAGGGAGGGCGCGGCCGACGCGCCGTCCCCGCTCCCTCCCGCTCTCGCGTCTCTCGTCGCCTCCACCCCGCGCGGCCTGCTCGTCCTCGGCGAGGCCGTCACCCCCGCTGCCGCCGCCGCCGCCGCCCGCATCGCGGCCGCGCTGCCGCACTGGCCCGTCGTCGCCGACGCGCTGGCCGGCTTGCGGGTCGGCGCGCGCGCGCCGCGCGCGCTGCGCGCCGCCGACGCGCTGCTCGCCGGCGGGCCGGCCGTCGCCGCGGCGCTCGCGCCCGACGTCGTGTTGCAAGTGGGCGCCCGGCTGACGAGCAAGCGGGTGCTGGCCTTTCTGGCGGGCGCGGCGGCGCGGGGGAGCGTGTGGGCGCTCGCCGACCCGGGCGCGGCGACGCTCGACCCCGCGCCGGGCGTCGGCCTGCGCGCCGAGGTCGACCCCGTGAGCCTGGCGGCAGGTTTGGAAGCGTTGTCCGTGCCTGCACGCCCCTCCCAACTCGCCTACGCCGCCCTGGCCGCCGCGCTCGACGCCGGCGCGGCGGGCGGCGCGCGCGCGCGGCTCGCCGCGGCGCCGCGCCTGACCGAGCCCGCCGCCGCGCGCGCGGTGGCGGGCTCGCTGCCGCCCGGGCACGCCCTGTTTGTGGGCAACTCGATGCCGATTCGGGACGTGGACGCGTTTGCGAGCGTGCCAGGAGGGGATGGCGCGGGGGTCGAGAAGGTCGACGAGGCTCGCGCCCCTCTCACCCTGGCCTCCGCCCCCACCTCCCCGGCCGCTTCAACCGCCCCCCGCATCGCCGCCTGCCGCGGCGCGTCCGGCATCGACGGCGTCCTGTCCGCCGCGGCCGGCTTTGCCGCCGGCGCGCGCTCCCCGACCACGCTCCTCCTCGGCGACCTCTCCTTCCTGCACGACGCCGGCGGCCTCGCCCTGCTGCGCGACGGCGAAGCTCGCCCCCCCCTCACCGTCGTCGTGCTCAACAACGGGGGTGGGGGGATCTTTTCTCTGGTGCCCGACGTGACCGCCGGCCCGCTCGCGCCCGGCGAGCTCGACGCCGTGTGGGCCACGCCCCAGGCCGCCGACCTGGCGTCCCTGTGCCGGGCGCACGGAGTGCCGCACCAGGCGGTGGCGGATGAAGCGGGGCTGATGGGGGCGCTTAGCGCTGCGCGCGCGCTGCGCGCCGCGTCGGTCGTCGAGGTCGCGCTCCCGCCGCGGGCCGCCAACGCGGACGAGCACCGCGCGCTGGCGGTGGCGGGTGGGCGTGGTGCGCGGGCCGCGCTGGCGGCCGCCACGGCGGCGGGCGGCGGCGACGCGGGCGCGGGCGCGGTCGGCGGCGTTCGCGTCGAGCTCGTCGCGCTCGCGCGCGCAGAGCTTCCCCTCTTACGCCCCCTCACCGCCGGCCCCGGCTCCGCAACTACTCGCACCGTGCTCTACGTCACGCTCACGTGCACCACCGCCGACGGGCGCACCGTGGCGGGCACCGGCGAGGCGGCGCCGCTGGCCGGCGCGAGCGCGGCCGGCGACGACACGGCCGCTGCCGCCTCAGCCCTGGCCGCCGCAGCCTCCCTGCTGACAGGCTCCCGCATTCCGCTGCATGCAGCCGGCCTGTCGGGCGCGCTGCGCGAGTGGCTGGATCAGGCGCTGGGGCCGGGGCTGCCGCCGTCGGCGCGGTGCGCGCTCGAGGCTGCCGCGCTGGGGGCGCTCGCTGCGTCCGCCGGGGTGAGCTTGGCCGAGTTGCTGCTCAGTGGGCGCGAGGATGATGATGGCGATGACGCCAGGTCGTTCTCGGTCCCGGTTGTGGGCCTGGTCGACGGCCGCGGGTCGCCCGACGAGGCGGCCGCCGCCGCGTGCACCCTCGCCGCCGCCGGCCACGCCCACATCAAGCTCAAGGTCGGCCGCCGCCCCGACCCCGCCGCCGACGCGGCCGCCGTGCTCGCGGTGCGGGCCGCGGTGGGGCCGGGCGTCGCGCTGACCGCCGACGCCAACCGCGCGTGGCCGCTCGCGGCCGCGCTAGCCTTTGACGCCGCCGCCGCGCCCGCCCGCCTGGCGTACGTCGAGGAGCCGCTGGCCGACATCGACGCCGATGGGCGCGCGTACGCCGAGGCGGCGCACGCGCCGCTGGCGGTGGACGAGGCGGCGGCGGAAGCGCTGCGCGCGCGTGCACCGCGCGGCGCGCCCGCCACCGCCGCCGCCGCGCTGGCGCCGCTGTTCGCGCTGATGCCCGCCGCGGTCGTCGTCAAGCCGACCGTGGTCGGCGGCGCGGACGCGGCGGCGGCCTGCGCGCGCGCGGCGGCCGCGGCCGGGGCGCGCGTCGTGCTGTCGTCGACCTTTGAATCCGGCGTCGGCTTGCACGCCATCGCGAGCCTGTCGGTCGCGCTGGCGGGGGCGGGGGCGGCCGCGGGCATCGGCACCGGGGCCTGGTTGGCGGGCGGCGCAGGAGGGGTGGCGGTTGATGCGGCGGCCGCGGCGCCGGCGCTCCCTGCCTGCACCGTGGACGCCCTGCCGACGCTGCCTGTCGACAGCATGGTGCGCGTCACGCTGGAGGATGGGCAGGCCGTCGCTTTTGGCGTGCGCACGACGGCGCCGTCGCCCAACCGCGGCGCTGCCTCGCCGCCCCGCTCCATCGTCCTGCTCCTGCACGGCTTCCTGGGTGCGCCCTCCGACTGGGACCCGGTCGCGGCCGCCCTCGCGGCGCGTGGCCACACGGTCGCCGCCGCCGACCTGCCCTTCCACGGCCGCACCGCCGCGCCGGCCGGCGGCTGGCCCGCGGCGGTCGTCGCGGTGGCCGCTCTGGCCGACTCGCTGTCGGCTGCGCACGGTGGAGGAGCGCAAGTGCGTATTGCCGGCTATTCGCTCGGCGCTCGGCTCGCGTGGGCCGCCGCCGCCGCGCGCGCCGGCGGCGGCGGCGCCCCCGCCGCCTTCATCAGCGGCGGTGCGCCCACGGGCCCCGGGAGTGGCGGCGACGCAGGCGCGCGCGCGGCGCGCGACGCGCGGCTCGCGGCCGCGCTCGCGTCGCGCGGCGGGGCCGCCTTTGTGCGCGACTGGTATGCGGCGCCCCTGTGGGACGCGACGAGGGCGTCGCCCGCGTTTGGGCCCATGGTCGCCCGCCGCGCGGCGGCCGCGGCGGGCGCCGAGAGCGCGCTGGCCGCCGGCCTGCGCTCGCTGTCGCCCGGCCTCGCGATCCCGGTCGACGCCGCCCTGCTGCCTCCCGGGTGCCTGTTTGTCGCGGGCAGCGCCGACGCCAAGTTTGCGGCGGCGGCGGCGGCGTGGGCGGCGGCCGCGCCGCGTGCGAGCGTGGCCGAGCTGCCGGCGCGCGGCCACGCGCTGCCCACCGAGGCGCCTCTCGAGCTGGCCGCCCTGCTGGCCGCCTGGTTGGAGGAGGGGGAGGGGAGGGAGCGGGTGGGGCCGTGATTTTGGGAGCACTGCAAAGTGAGCGAGCGAGCGCGCGACCCGGCGGCCCACACTCTTGCCCGCTCCTCTTCTCCCCCACCATGGCCCACTTCTTCCGCGGCTCCGGCCTGGGCCTGCTCCCCGCGGCCGCGACCGCGGGCGCGTTCGTCGCGCGCGCGCTCGCCAAGCGCTCGGCCGCGCCCGCGTTGCTCGTCCTGCGCGCCGGCTGGCTGCCGCCCGTCAAGGGCGGTGCGCGCGGCGTGGCCAGGCCCGCGGCGCACATGCGGGTGGGTAGGGGTGGAGGGAGGAGGGAGGGGGCACGGCGCGGCATGCGATGTCGCGCGCGCGCGGCCTCCTGCCGTCCCCTGCGCGCACTTTCGACCCACGCCCACCCCCCCACACTCCAGGCTTGGTCCACCGCGCGCGACCCTGACGCGCCGCCCGCCGCCCCCATGCTGTCGCCGTTTCACTTGGCGATTCCCGTGTCCGACCTCGCCGCGGCGCGCGCGTTCTACGGAGGGTGAGGCAGATATGTGCAGAGGGGAAGCTGGAGCGTTCCAAGGTGGTGGCGAAAGCCTCCGACACGCCAACCCCGTCCTCTCCCTCCCAGCACTCTGGGCTGCCCCGAGGGCCGCTCCGCCGCCACCTGGGCCGACTTCTCCCTGTACGGCCACCAGCTCGTCTGTCACGTCGTGCCAGGGTACGACGGGGCGACCGCGCTCAACGAGGTCGACGGCGACCCGGTCCCGGTCCCCCACTTTGGCCTCTGCCTCACCGTGCCCGACTTTCACGACCTGGCGGCCAAGGCAAAAGCGGCGCCGGATGTGAGGTTTGTCATTGAACCCCACCTGCGGTTCAAAGGGGCGCCGGGGGAGCAGTGGACGATGTTCTTCCGCGACCCGAGCGGCAACGCGCTCGAGTTCAAAGCGATGACGACGCCGGAGAACCTGTTTGCCAAGTATGTCGTCGAGTGAGGATGGGGGAGGGTGGAGGGTGGGCGGGGCGCGTGATTTGTGCGGGGAAAGTGAGACCGAGACTGATCTGTGCCTGCCTTGCCCGCCCCTCCTCTTTTCTGCGACGCATGGTTGTCGTCACAGCAGCATGGATCGATGTGGCGCACACCGGCGCCGGCACAGCGCCGGCGCCGGCGGCGTGCCCACGACGGTTGTTCGCCCGCCACACCCCCCGACGCCGAAAACGCCTCGACCGCGGCGAAGGAGACCCACCCACCGCGACACGCACCCCTCCCGCCGCCGACCACCTCCTCAAAACACCCACTCGGGCTTGCCCGGCGCGCCCGCCGCGCGCGCGCTCCCGCCGCCGCCGCCGCGCGCGGGCGACCGCCCGCCGCGCGCCGCGTGCACGGCCGCCAGCAGCGCGGCATACCCGTCCCCGCCCGGCCCCGGCCCCCGCCTCGGCGCCCCCAGCTCGGCCGCGCGCGCGCGCAGGCCAAACTCGAGCGCGTCGCGCGCGTCGCGCGCGGCGCGCGCGTCGCCGGCACCACACCCGGGCAACGCGATCAGCAGCGCCACCCGGCACCCGGGCTGCAGCGTGCGCTCCAGGGCGCGGGTGAGGCCGGCGTTGCGGTAGGGGACGTGGCGCCCGCCGCTGCCGAGCGCTGACAGCACGTCTGCCAGAGCGGCCAGCGCGCGCGGCGCCCCGGGCGCGCCCCCGCCGCCGCCGCCCGCACTGCCACACGGCGGCAGGTCGCCGAACTGGAGGCAGGCGACGGCGTCCAGGTCGTCCGGGGACGCGCCGCCGCGGAGCAGGCCGCCGTCGACCGGCGTGTCGGCGTCGACCGACTCGGCGCGGGACCGGGCGCGGCCGTCGCGCGGCCTCACATCGACGTGCAGGGAGTAGACGGCGCCCCGGCTGCCGGCGGGCGGGCCGCCCGCCGCGCGGCGCGCCGCCGCGCCGGGCGACGACCCGGGCGCCGCCCCGCACCGCGCGCCGCGCGCCGCAGCCGCCCGCCGCAGCGCGGCCTCGGCGTCGGCGGGCGTCGTGCACACGATGACGGTGGGCGGCTTGCCGAAAGAAGAGGGTTCGGCCGCGTGCGCGCGCACGGGCGGGCACGACGGGCCGGCCAGCAGGTCGCGGGGGGGGCCGTCGCCGACCTCGACCGCGGTCACGCCCAGGGTCAGGGACCGGCCGGCGGCGCCGGCAAACAGGTCGCGGACGGCGAGGATGGCGACGCCCGGGTGGGACTCGTCGCCCAGCAGCGTGTGCGTCTTGCCGCCGCCCGCGGGCCCGTGGGCCAGGACGGCAGCGGAATACCCTTCGAGGGCCGCGCCCACCACGGGCGCCACTTCCGCGTAGGCCGCCGCGTTGGGCGCGCGCGCGTCGAGCGCGGCGTCGCACCGGTACACGTGGCGCGCGGCCCAGTCGGCGCCGGCGTCGGCGCCGGGCGGCGCGAGCGCGACGGCGTCCCGGCCGGCCAGCAGCAGGGGCGAGACCGACGCGGGGTCGGACCGCGCGTTGTCGCCCGCCTCGGAGGGCAGCGCCGGCCGCAGGCGCACCACGACGCGCACGTTGCCGCGCAGGCGCAGCACTTCCTCAAACAGGGCGCGCCGCTCGGCGGTGGCCGTCTCCAGGGCGGTGGCCAGGGTCGCGGCGCGCGCGGCCTCGTCTGCGCGCGCTGCCTCGCGCGACGCGAGCTCGGCCAGGGCGTCCTCTTTCCAGGACGCCAGGTCGGCCAGCAGGGCGCGCAGGGGGGCGGCGGCCGCCTCGCGCGAGGCGGCCTCGGAAGAGGCGGTGCCGCGCGCGGCGGCCGCGTCGGCGGAAGCCGTGGCGGCAGCGTCCCGCGCGGCCGCCGCTTCCGCCAGGGCGACATCGCGCTCGGCCAGCGCGGCGTCGCGCTCGGCGGTCGCGGCCGCAGTCTCCTCGGTGGCGGCGCGCAGCGCGGCAGCGAGCGCGGCCGCACGCTCGCCCGCGCCGTCGCTGCTGCCACCCTCCGCATTCTCATTGAGCGCCGCTTCCGCGGCTTCCACGCGCGCCAGGGTATCCGCCAACGCGGCCTCGTACGTCGCCTTGGCCGCGCGCGCGTCCTCGGCCGCCGCGTCGGCCGCCGCCGCGCGCGAGTGCAGCGCAACCGCGCGCACGTCGGCGTCGCCCGCCCGCGCTTCCGCGTCTTGCGCGCGCTCCAGCGCGTCGTTCAGGCGCTCGTCCGCGCAGGCGGCGGCCTCCAGGGCGGCCGCCTCCCGCGCGCGGCACGCGTCTGCGTCGGCGACGGCGACGGCCAGAGCATCCATCAGCGCGGCCCGGCCGTCGTCCGTCTCGCCTCCGCGGGGGGTGCGCGCCGCGGCGAGCACGGTCGCGGTGGCGGCGGGGTCGGCCTCGACGTCGGCCAGGCGCGCAGCGAGCGCGTCGCGCTCGAGGCGCAGGGATGCGGCCGCGGCGTCGGCGTCGGCGGCCGCCGCACGAGCTGCGGCCAGCTCATCGCCGGCGGCTTTGGCGGCGGCGGCGGCGAGGTCGGACGGCGCCGGCAGGGCCGCACGGGTCGCGGCGAGCGCGTCGACGGCGTCATAGGCTTCATCCACCGACGAACCCAGCGCCGCGGTCAACTCATCCAGCGACGCGAGCGCGCGGCGGGCGGCCACGGTGCGGGGCGTGCCGGGCGCGGCGGTCGCGTTGTCGGCCGTCGCGCGGCGGCGCGCGGCGGGCGACCGCGAGGGGGAGCGGGACGCGGCGCGCGCCGACCGGGTGGTGGAGCGCGAGGGCGACCGGGGCGGCAGCGCAACCGGCGCCAGTGGGCGCGCGGGCGGGAACGCGCGCACAACGACGGACGGGGCAGGGGCGGCCGTCGGAGCAGGCTCGGCTTCCGCTTCGTCGTCCGCCTCGACGCCCGCCTCCTCCTGGTCGACGGCCGCGGGTGCCGGCGTGGGCGCGACCGCGGGCGGCTTGGTGGGCAGCACCAGGCGGCGCGCCGCTGCGGGTAGCGCCGCGGCGCGGTCGCCGCCCTCCTCCCCGGGCGCGGCCCCGGTCGCCGCCGGGCTCGCGCCCGCGCCCGCGCCCGCGCCCTTGGCCAACGCGGCCAGCCCGGCCAGCGCGGGGGGCGGCGTGGGCAGGGGCAGGGACGCGGGCGGCAGCGGCGGAAACACGACGCCAGGCGGCGCCGGCAGGTTGAACCGGTGCCCGCTGGGTTCTGAGTCAGCGCCTGTGCCCGCCCTAGAAGCGGCAAGGGAGGCGGGGATGGCGGTGGACGGCGGGCCGGACGAGGGTGGCGGCCGCGCGCGCGCGGCGCGGCGCTGCGCGGGGGCGGCGGCCGCCGGCTCGGGGCTGCCCTTCTTCGCCGCCTCGCGTGCCGCGGCGATGCCGACGACGGACGAGAGCAGGGTCGCCTCGGCGCCGGCCAGCAGGGCGTCGGCGGGGTCGGCCCGCCGCGCGGCCGGCGCCGGTCGCGCGGCCACCGCGCGCGCGCGCCAGTCGACCGCGCGCGAGTCGCGCAGGGCGGCGCGCTGCTGGGCGACGGAGAGGCCAAAAAAGTGGGCCAGGAGGTCGCGGCCCGCGCCGTCGACCGAGACGGCGCGCTCGCGCCGCGGCGCGGGCGACGGTGACGACGCCGCGCGCCGGGCGGAGCCGTCGATCGCCATGAACGCGCCCAGCTCGGCGGACGCGCGCAGGGCGGCGCGGGAAGGGGAGGGGTGGCGCGCGGCCGGTGTGCGGCCGCGGCGCAGCGGCGTGGCGGTCACGGCGACGGGCGTGCAGTCAACGGAGCGCCCTTGTTTGGTCGAGAGAGTGTCCGGGCGCACCTGAGGAAAGACGGGGGGTCAGATGGGGGGCGTGCGGGGCGGGCGCCGACATGCGCGCGGGGCATGCAGCGGGCGTTGGTGTCGCGCGCGCCGCCGCCCGCGCTCCCGTTCTCAAGCGCGGGTGCTGCGACAGGAAATGCGTCCAGGCGGCCGTGGCGCGCGTGGCAGCCGTGGGCCGCCGGGCGGCCACTCGCGGACCGCGCCTTAGATTGCGGTTTTGGGGGCCGGCCAACCGACGCCGCGCCCGGACGCCACCGGCGCGCAAGGAACGAGCACGCCCATTAACGCGTTCAAGGCTCGCGCGCGCGGCTCACCTTGCGGTCGCGGCGGGAGAACATGGGGGCGCAGCGAAACCGCCGGAGCGGCGGGCGGCGGCGGTGCGGGGCGCGGCGCGCCGGTGTGGAGCGGGCGTCCACCCGGGGCGGCGCAGCGGGCGCGGGTGGCGCGCGCTTTGTTGATTGTGCAGCGTCGGCGTGAAGCGCGCGCGCCAAAGGGGGAGGAGGAGACCGCCGGCGCCCCCCGCCCGCCTCTGCTCCGCCGCGACCTTCACGCCCACACAAGCCGCGCGGGTTTGCAGGCGCCGCGAGCCGCCCCGCGGCCGCCGCACGGCCACAACCCCTCACCCGCCAAACACGCTGGTTTCGCGCAGAGCGCGTGCTGGTGCTGCCCCCTTCCTCCCGCCCCCCCACCCCCCCCACACTCGATCACCCGCCGCGCAGCACCGGGGACAGGCCGGACGCGGGCGCCCCGATGCGGGCGAGGTTGCCGACGGGGGAGAGCGCGCCCTCGCACGAGGGCTGGAACCGGGCGCCGGTGTACGGGTCCTCCACGAACGGGTTGCCGCTGCAGGGAGGGAGGGGTGGGGTGGGTGGGTGGGTGAGGGTCGGGCATGGAGGCGGAGGGAGGGAGGCGAAGCCGCGCACGCGCTCGAGCACCCGCTAACTCCCTCCCCTCCCCTCCCCTCCTCACCGGTAGATCGGGGTCCACGTGATGGAGCACAGGTCGAACGGGTTGCGGTCGTCGTAGTCGACCGGCGCAGCGTCGGCTTCCGCGCGCTCGCACGCGGCCAAGACTTGCCGCGCCTGCGCGCCGATCTTCGCGGGCGCCCCCCCCTCGAGCAACCGCCGGCAAAAGCCGGCCGCCGTCGCCAGGTTGCCCAGCTTGTAGTGGGTCACCATGGCGGAGCGCAGCGCGAGCGCGGCGTGAGCGGGCTGGAGTTTGGCGCGGGTGAAGTAGGCCGCGAGCGCCGCGGCCTTGCCCGCGTCGCCCGCGGCTGCCGCCTCTTTGCGCGCGAGCTCGCACCGCAGCCCCACGTTGTACTCGCGCGCAATCGTGAGCAACTCCTTGACCTCGTCGCCCTCGCGCCGGTCGGCTGCGGCGACGAGGGGGATGCGGTGGAGGAGGTCGTCGGCCACGGCGAGGCCGTCGGCGAACTTGCCCTCCGTCACCGCCTTGTACATGGCGCGCAGCCGGGGCTCCAGCGTGGCCACCGTGAACGGGAGCGCGGGCGACGGCGGCGGGCCGGCCTCGTCGTCGGGCGCCCAGCCGGCGCCGAGCGGCGCGGTCAGCGCGCGCGTGCCGGGCAGGCCGGGCAGCGCCGCCGCGGCCGCCAGCCGCACCTCCAGCACGTACGGTTTCAGGGGCGCAAAGTTGACGACGCCCAGCTGGCGGTGCAGGGTGCGGAGGCAGGCGTCGACCGCGCCCGCGGCGGCGGCCTCGGCCGCGTGCGCGTTGGGGCGCAGCCAGGCGGCTTCCGGGGGTTGGCCGGGGGCGGGGGCGACAAAGGACGAAGCGGACGCCGCTCCAGCACCACCACCGATGTCGGTGGGGAGGTCGAGGTCGTCGACGCCGGCCCAGCCGCCGCCGTCGTCGTCGTCGCCAGCTGCAGCGTCGGCGTCGCCGCCCTCGTCGCCCCAGTCGCCGCCACCACCGTCGCCACCACCGTCCAGGTCCAGGTCGTCCCCGCCCCACGCGCCGCCCGCGGCGTCGGCGTCGTCCAGGTCGAGCGCGGCCGCGCCGGCGACGCCGGTCGCCGCGGCGGGGCCGCCGCCCGCGGCCGCCTTGGCGGCGAGCGACTCAAACAGGCCCTTGGTCACCTGGAGCAGGGGCCAGTTGTCGCCCCGGTAGACGACCGGGGGCGGGGCCAGAGGGGTGGCGCCGGCGACCGACGCCGCTGCGCGCGCGGCGGCCGGGTTGCCGTCGGCGAGCCGCGCGGCTTCGCCCGCCAGCCCAGCAGCCGCCGCGGCCGCGGCCGCCAGCGGGATCTGACCGGCCGCCTCCAGCGCGCGCACGCGCTCCGCGGCGTCGCCCGCCAGCAGCGCCGCTTGAAACCGCGCCGCCGCGTCGCCCTTGGCCGCGACCAGTTTCACCGTTTTCGCCAGCTTGTCCCCCGCACCCGTCACCGCATACAGGAAGGCAAGCTTGCCATAGTCGCGCACGCGCTGGTAGGCAAACTCGGCGACCGCCACGTTGCCGTGGCGCACCGCCTCGCCGCCGAGCGCGCGCCACGTGTCGGCGTCGTCCAAAGCGCTCGCCGCGTCCAGGGCGACTTCGACGTTGCCGCACTCGAGCGCCAGCGCAAAGCGGGGGGCGGGCTCCTTGGTGAAGTGGAGCGCGACCTCGGGGAAGCCGCGCTCGCGGAGGTAGGCCGTGACGGCGCGCCCCGTGAGCGCGCCCGACCGCACCAGCCCCAGCACGGTGTCGAACCGCTTCTGGGCGAGCGCCAGCTTGAACACGTACTCGGAAGGGTCGATCTCGAGCGTGACGGGGGCGCCGTCGCGGTCGAGGCCGTGCGCGGCGCGGTCGTCGACCGCGTGCAGGTACACCGGTTCGTCGAGCGTGCGCAGCGTGCCCGCGTCGCCCGATGGCAGGCAGTATTTGACGTGGTTGAGCGTGGTGTAGACCAGGGCGCCGCGCGCGTCCCAGGCGGCCGACTTGACGCGGATGGTCTCGTGCGCGGTCACCGCGCCGCCGAGCTTCTTGTCCGCGACGACGACCGCGTGCTTGCACAGCAGCGCGACGCGGGCCCCGTCCGGCGACCAGACGGCGTATTTGGCGCCGGGCGCGGCCACGTCAGCGATGAGGGTCCGTTGCTGCACGTCAAAGAGCGCGACGCGGTCGTCGCGGCGCAGGAGCACGGTGCCCGTCCCCGCCGGCAGCAACGCGTCCGCCTGCACCGGCAGCGGAATGCTCTTGGTCGTCTCGTTCCGCAGGTTTTTGACGGCGAGCGTGCCGGCGGCGGCGTCGAGCACGGCAAAGCGGTTGCGCGCGACCCACACGGCGGACGCGCCCGCGCCGCGCCGCGGCTCGGGCGCGGGGTCGCCCCGACCAGAGGCGGCGTCGCGCGGCACGCTGTATAGTTCGTACGCGCCGCCGTCCGGGGTGTCGAGGGTGAGGAGGGCGGCCGACTCGGCGGGGTTGTACGAGAGGCCGCGCCACGGCGAGCCGCCGCCCGCGGCGGCCGCGGGCGGGCGCGCGAGCGCGATGAGGGGGGCGTCGGTGACGGGGGACGCCGACAGGTCGGCCACGCGCAGGTGTTTGTCGCGCACGAAAAAGAGCGACCCCCCCGCGAGCGCAGCGGGCGGCCGCTCGCGCGCCAGCTTGAACACGAGCATGCCCGAGTCGTGCCCCGCGGCCAGCAGGTTGGCGCCCGGGTGCGAGGCGAGGACCCAGAACCGGTCGTGCTCCCGGCGGAAGGTTTGCGCGCCGGAGCGTTTCGACAGGTCCCACACGCGCACCGTTTTGTCCTCCGAATCCGACACGACCGCGTCGGCGCGAGGGTGGAACACGACGCACGACACATTGTTGACGTGGCCGCGCAGGGTGTCGACCTCCCACGCCTTGGTGTCGTTCATGCGCCACAGCTTGACCTGGCGGTCGTCGGCGCCAGACACGATCAACGGGAGGGTGGGGTGGAACGCGGCCCAGTTGACGCCGCGGTCGTGGCCTTCGAGCACGTGGCGCACGACGGCGTCGCCGCCGCCAAAGAGGTCGGCGCCGGCGGCAGACGGCGGGGGGCCGCCCCCGCCGCCAGGCGCGCCCGACTTGGAGCGCAGGCCCGACACGTCCCACACGCGCACCGTCTGGTCCAGGGAGGCGGAGACCACCAGGTCGTCCGTCGGGTGGAACGAGGCGCACATGACGTAGTGGTTGTGCCCCGTCAGGACGGCGAGTGCCGACCGGCTCTGCCAGTTCCACACGCGCAGCGTCTGGTCGTCCGACGCCGACAGGATCCAGGGGCACTCCCCGTGAAACTGGACGGTGCGGATGTAGTCCAGGTGGCCGAGCAGGGTGAAGAGGCAGCGCCGGTCCTTGTGCGACCAGACTTTGACCTTGTAGTCGTCGCCGCCGGACGCGAAGAGGGGTTGGGACGGGTGGAAGTGGACGCCGCGCACGGGGCCGTCGTGCTCGTCGAAGCGGTCGATGAGGGTGCCCATGCGGTAGTCCCAGAGCTACAGGGAGAGGAGGGAGAAAGGGGGGGTCGAGGCGGGTCGGGCGCGGGGCGGCTGCCGCCGCCGCCTCCCGCCGCCGCCGCCCCGGTCGTGGCCGAGAATCAGGTCGCGGCCGCCGGGAGGCGCGGTGGCGGCGGCAGCCCGCCCCCCCCCCTCTCCCTCCCTCCGCGCGCGCACCTGAATCACGCCGCTGTGCAGCGACGCCAGGATCCATGGCCTGCGGGGTGGGGGATCGGTCGCGCATCGACGCGCGTGAGGGTGGGCGGCCGCGGGCGCGGCGGGGCGGCGCGCGGGCGCGGGCGCGCGCCGATCGCGCGCGCCGCCCTCTCCCGCGCTCCTGCCCCCGCTCTCTCCACGCGCACCGCTTGGGATGAAAAGAAAGGCCCTTGACCCGGTTGGACTTTGTCTCAAACTTGGTCTGGGGGGCAGGAGGAGGGTGCATCGAAATCGGGCGCCCGCGGGAGCGCCGCCCGGCCTCCGGCCCCGCCCTCAACGCACCAGCATGGCGCCCGACGCGCCGCGGGCGCGGGAGGGGTGTGTGGCGGGAGGAGGGCAGGCGCGGCCGCCGCGCGCGAGCAGAGTGGGCCGGAAGAGAGAGGCGCGCGCGCGCGCGAGGGGAGAGCCTGCCGCCGCGCGGGCGCCCGCCCTGGCGCGATCTGGTTCATGCTGATTAAAAGGGGGGCGCGCCCTCGCCGCGCCGCGCGCCCGGCTCAGAGCTCGGCCCGCTCGCCGTCGCCGCCCGCGTGCGTGGCGCCCTCCTCCTCCTTCCCCTCCTCGCCCTCGACCACCGGCGGCGGCGCCGTCGCGGTCGCCCGCCCCGCGCCGGCCGCCGGCGCGGGCGCGCCGGCGCCGCCTTTCTCGCCCCCTCCGTTGCCGAGCCGCTTGGCGTTCAGGTTGAGCACGTCCAGCAGCGCGTCGTGCGCGGCGGCGACGCCCTCCTTGGCCGTCGCCGCGTCGGGCGCGTAGCGAGCCGCGAAAATGAGAGAGGCGACCGTCGCGGCGGAAACCCCCGCGCGCACCGCCACGGACGATTTCGCGTCTTCCACCGCCAGCGTCGGCTTGAACGCGGCGTAAAACCCCTTGTCGTCGTCCAGCAGGTTGGGGAAGAGCCAGACAGTCTTGCCTGTTGCCGCCCACGTCGCGGCCGCCAGCGCGGCGCGGACCCCGATCAGGCCCAGCATGACCGTCAACAGGGCGCCCGACAAGTAGACGACCGCCAGCTTGACCCAGTGGGGGGCGAGCGGGAAGCAGCAGCAGGCCAGGACGACAACGGCGAGCAGGATGGCGTACAGGCCCGCCCACGGCGACGCGGGGCGGTCGTGCTGCCAGGCATAGAAATCGGTCGGCTCAAACGATTGGTCGCGCGCCACGGCGAGGCGTTTGGGCCACTTGGCGACGCGGTCCATCCCCGGCTTGGGCCGCGCAAAGGCCCGCCCGCAGCGCGCGAGGCGGCCCCGGCGCAGCAGGGCGTTGGCAATGAAGGCCGCGGCGGCCGCGGGGGTCGCGTCGGCGGACGCGAGGCCGGCGGCGGCGTTGGGGCGGGACGCAAAGTGGGCCGCGAAATCTTTGCCGCGCACGTACTCCACCCGGCGCTGCGCCACCACGCCCGACCGCCAGGGGACGCCGCCCTTGACGCGCAGGGTGGCTTCGAGGGCGAGCAGGGGGTCGGCCTCGTCGGGCTGCAGGAAAGGAGGGGGTTGGGGGTGGGAACGCGGGCGTGAGGCGCGAAGGCCGGCTGCCGCAGCCCTGAATCGGCTGCTGGCGCGATCCTGCAGCTCGCGGCGCATCGGGCGGGCGGGGCGGGCGGCGCAAGGGGGCGCGCCAAGGGCGCGCCATCCGCGCGCCTGCCCGGCGCCGCCCGGACACCGCCCGATGCGCGCCGCCGCGCCGGCTGGAAGGCCTCAAACACAGCCGCGTCCCAGTCGCGTGCGCCCCAAAACGGGAGCGGGCGCGAAAGCGATGCCGCCCGCCGCCCCTGGGCCGCGCGCACCTGGTCGCCCTTCTGGGGCGCCATGGCTGCTGGTGCGCGCGCGGGCGGGGCGGGAGGGGGCCGAGGAGCGTTGTGAGGAGAGAGCGGGCGCGGTAAGCGCCGCCCGCGCACTCTCTCGCGTGCCGCGCCGCCCGCATGACGGACGCACCCGAGGCCGCGGCCACCACCGCCGACGGCCGCCCGGCCATCGCGTTCGGAGCCGCCGCCGCCGGCGCGCCGTGCGACGCGGCGGCCGCCGTGCTCGCGCCCCGCCTGGCCGCGCTCGAGGAGGAGCGCGAGAAACACAGGGCACGGTGCGCGAGCGAGAGAGAGGGCGGGAGAGAGTCGAGGGCGTCGACCCGCGCCGCGCCGACACCCGCCTCCCCTCGTCGCTCCGCAGCGCCGACCGTTTCAGCACCGCCTTTGTCGACCCCGCGGCCCGCCCCGGCCCCGGTCGGGACGCGGCCCGGGCGGCCGCGGCGGCGGCGGCGCGGCGGGCGTCCGGCTTTGTGACCGGCTTCGACCCGACCACGGCGGAGGAGCGCGCGCGCGCCGCCGCGCGCGCGGCCCGCTTCGGCGAGGCGACCGCGCGCCCGTACGAGCCGGTGCGGGTGCGCGCGCCCGAGGAGGAGGAGGCGCGGCGGCGGCGCGCGGCGCGGTTTGGGGTCGACCACAAACCCGCCGACGCGACCGGGTTGATGGACGTCGACCTCCTCTCCGGCCCCAAAGACGCGCCCGCGGACGCGGTGCGGCGGCCGGAAGCGGTGCACGTGCACGGCGTCGACCTCCTGTCGACGTCCGACTGCCTCCGCTATTTCTCGGACTGGGCGCCCTCGTTCGTCGAGTGGATCGACGACTCGTCCTGCAACGTCGTGTTCAGCGACGCGGTGGCGGCCAAGCGGGCCATTGTTGGGCGGGGGGCGCCCATCCCGCCGGTCGACGGGGCGGGTGAGGGCGCGAGGGACGAGGGTGGGGCCGGCGCCGCGACCCTGCCGCCCTCCCACCCCCCCCCCCCTTCCTCTGCAGCCATCGACCCCGACACCGCGCCGACGACGCTGTGGCACAAGGGCGACCCGTTCGACAAGGGCGGCGGCGCGCTCGTCCCGCTCCTCTTCCGCCTCGCCACGTCGGCCGACGTCAAGCCCGCCGCGCCGGGCGTGAGCCGGCGCCTGTGGACCGCGGGCCGGGACGGGCGGCGCGGGGGTGGGGAGCGGCGGGAGGGGGGTGTCGCGAAGAAGCGCGCGCCGCGGCGGCGGCGCGCGCGGGGGAGCGACGGCGACGCCGCCATGGCGGACGCGGGGGGCGACGAGTGACGGGAGTGGAGTGGGGCGGGCGCGGGCGTGTCAGTTTTGGGGTGGCGGCGGCGGTGGAGGCGCCGTCGGTCGCGCGCGCGCGGCGGCGACCACCGTCCCGCGTCCTTCCTCCAGGCGCCACAGCGGCTGCCCGCTCACACCGGGCCTGCACCGTCTCAACCACCCTCTGGCGGGCGGGCGGCCCTCTGACCGGGCCCGGCGGCCGGCGGCGTCTCTGCGCGCCGGCGCGCGCGGCGGGCGGACGCCCGCCGCGCCGCGCGCGCGCGTGCCCCCCCCCAGCGCCCCACCCCCTGTGCCGCGCCCCGCGGTCAACCATCCGCGGCGGCAGCCGGGGCCGGGGCCGCGCGCTGCCACCGCCTCAACCCCCAAAGCCTCGTCGGCTGGCCTCGTCGGCCGGGGGGAAGGAGGCCGCCCTATAAAAGCGCGCGCGCGCCGCCCTCCCCCCACCACTCTCCTCCCACCCCCCTGCCACCCGCCGCCCGGCCGCTCACTAGGTGCGCCCCGGGCATTGGAGAGATGGCCTTCTGCGCGTTGCGGCGGGGGTGTGCGCGTCGGCGGCGGCGTCGGCGGCCGGCTGCGGCGCGCCGCGTCCGCCCGCGCACGCACATTGGGCTTGCGCCCGCGCCTCCTCCTGCCCCTCCCGCGTCCCACCCGCCCCCCGCGGCGCCTGCGCACCACTCGACCACCGTGTCGGGGGGGACGCCGGGGTCGTGGGCGGGCGGGCGGCGCGGGGCGGGCGGGGGGTCGCAGATCTGCGCGCGCGCCGCGCCGCCCTCCCCGCCCGCCCGTGACCCCGCACCTCCCTCGATCGACCGCGCGCACATCGCGCGGGTTGTTGGTGGGGAGTGTGGGGTGGCGGGCGGGCGGGCGAGAGGGCGCTAGGCGGGCCCATGCGCCTCGTTGGCCACGCGCTCGCGGCCGCCTCCCGGCCCCGCCGCCGCCTCCGCCAACCTGCCCGCCCGGCACACGCTTTTGGCCCACGTTCGATGCGCGTTGCGCGGGCGTGCGGGCGCGCGCGGCGGCCGGGCGCTCGACCAGGGCGGCGGGCGGCCTGCCGGGCTTCCCCCCCCCCCCCCTCCCTTCCCCCCTCTTCCCACCGCGCCCGCCCACCCACCACCCTCCTCCTCCCTCCTCCCCCCTCCTTCTCAGCCATGGCGCGCTACACCAAGGTTGCCCTCATTGCCCTCGTCGCGTTCGGCGGCATGGCGTCGGCCAACAAGCTCGCGGGCGAGGCCGGCGAGGCCGTCGCCGGCATCTCCGAGGCCGGCAAGATGAAGAAGGTCAAGGGCGAGGGTGAGTAATGGAGAGAGAGGAGAGAGAGGGGAGGGGGGGGTTGGTGGAGGAGGAGTTGTTCACGCGCCGGTGTGACCGACCACCGCCGCCGGTGGTTGGTGGTGGCCGCGCGATCCACCGCCACCACCACGCGCCCACACACACACCCTCCTCCCCCCCCTCCCCCTACAGCCGTCGCTGCCGTTGCCGAGGCCGGCAAGGCCAAGCCCATGAAGATCAAGGGCGAGGCGGTCGCCGTCGCGGCCGTGTCCGAGGCCGGCAAGCCCAAGGCGCTCAAGATCAAGGGCGAGGCCGTCGCCGCGGTGTCCGAGGCGGGCAAGAAGCCGAAGAAGGTTGGCGAGGCGGTCGCCGCCGTCGCCGAGGCCGGCAAGCCCAAGGCGCTCAAGATCAAGGGCGAGGCCGTCGCCGCGGTGTCCGAGGCGGGCAAGAAGCCGAAGAAGGTTGGCGAGGCGGTCGCCGCCGTCGCCGAAGCCGGCAAGCCCAAGGCGCTCAAGGTCAAGGGCGAGGCCGTCGCCGCCGTCTCCGAGGCGGGGAAGATGAAGATCAAGTCGATGGGCGAGGCCGCCGAGAGCGGCAAGAAGAACGACAAGGCCGCCGTCGTCGCGCTCGCCGAGAAGCTCGCCGCCAAGACGGCTGCCGCCGCCGAGTCGGCCAAGCCCATGAAGGTCAAGGGCGAGGCGGTCGTCCTGGACGTGTCCGAGGCGGGCAAGAAGCCGAAGAAGGTTGGCGAGGCGGTCGCCGCCGTCGCCGAGGCCGGCAAGCCCAAGGCGCTCAAGATCAAGGGCGAGGCCGTCGCCGCGGTGTCCGAGGCGGGCAAGAAGCCGAAGAAGGTTGGCGAGGCGGTCGCCGCCGTCGCCGAAGCCGGCAAGCCCAAGGCGCTCAAGATCAAGGGCGAGGCGGTCGTCCTGGACGTGTCCGAGGCCGGCAAGAAGGCGAAGAAGGGCGGCGAGGCCGTGGCCGCCGTGTCGGAGGCCGGCAAGAAGCACTGAGTGCGCGCCCCCTCAAAATTCCTCGTGTTTCCTCCCCCTCCCTCTCTCCCCTAACCCCGCACACGTGAGCCGCCGGGTGTGCGCACCCGGGGGCGCTCTGCTCCAGTCTGCTGCTTGTAAATACGCCGAGCCGGCGCAAAATGCATCTGAAAAAAAAAAACTCTCTCGGGTTCGGTCGTCTCGACGTCGCTCTGAATGAGTAGGAAAAAATTCTTTCTCTCACTCACTCTCTCTCTCACTCACACTCCTCGCGGCCGCCGCGCCGCCCCTCCCTCTCCCTCCACCGCCCACCGCGCCGCCTCACCTTTTTCTCTCTCTTCCATGCCCCGCCGCCGGCAGGCGGCGGGGCTCGCGGCAGCGCTCGCGGTCGCAGCGCTCGCGGCCGCCGCCGGCCCGTGGTGGGCGCGGGCGCCGCCGCCCGAGGGCGCCAGGCACCCGCCTAGGGTCGAGGTGCGTGCGGCATGGATGGGCGGCGCGCATGGCGCGCCATGCCGCTGGCGCCGGCCGACGATCCCCCATCCATCTGCCTCCAGCCCCCCCCTCCACACCCTTCATGGGCGCCCGAGGCCGGCCTGTACATCGTCCGCTTCCGCCGCTACGCGCCGGCGGCCGCGCACCGGGCGTCGGTGGCGGCCGCGCTGCGGCGCACGCCGCGTCGCGCGTGGGCGTGGACGCCGCGCAGCAACCCGGCGGCCGCGCACCCCACCGACTTTGGCCTGGTCAGGTTGACGCCCCGAGCGAAGGTCGGTGGTGGAAAGTGGTGGATGGTGGGTGGAGTTGGGAGGCCTGCTCGACCGCGCGCGACCCCTCCTCCTCCTCTCTTTCAGGCCGCCCTCGCCGCCGCCCCCTCTGTGCGCGACATCCACCCCGAGCGCAAGCTGACCCGGGCGCTGGCGTGGGTGGAGGCGGCCGACCCCCGCGCGACGCGCGGCAGCGCGGTCGCTGATTTCGTTCCCGACCCTCGTCCCGCCAACGCGTCCTCCTCCAACGGCCTGTGGGCCGACGCGGGCGGCGCGGTGCGCAAGCGGCCCGGCCGGTGAGAGCAGAGGAAAGGGTAGGGAGGTGGAGGGAGAAAGCGGGCCGCCCGCCCGACGCGCGCCCCTCCCCCCCCCTTTGTCCTTCTGCAGCCTCGCCACCCCGATGCTCCTCCCTCCTTCCCCCTCCTCCTCCTCCCGCCGCCTGCTCGCCCCCACGTCCGTCGCCGCCGCGGTGGGCGCCCCCTCCATCTGGGCGACCGGCGCCGACGGGGCCGGCGTCCGCGTCGGCGTGTTCGACACGGGCGTCGCCGCGGGGCACCCCCACATCGCCCACATCGACGAGCGCTCCAACTGGACGCACGAACCGACGCTGGACGACGGCCTGGGGCACGGGTCGTTTGTGGCGGGCGTCGTCGCGGGCGGCGGCGCCGAGTGCCCGGGCCTCGCGCCCGGCGTCGACCTGCTCACGTTCCGCGTCTTCACCAACGACCAAGTGTCCTTCACCTCCTGGTTCCTGGACGCGTTCAACTACGCCATGGCGTCCCGGGTGCACGTCGTCAACCTGTCGATCGGGGGGCCCGACTGGCTCGACGCGCCGTTCGTCGACAAGGTGATGATAGGGAGAGAGAGCGAGAGAGGGTTCAATCCGGCCCTAATTCTCGCTCAATCTTCACCCCAACCACGCTTTGTCCCTCGCCCTTGCATTCACACCCTCGACCTCCTCCATCCTTTAGGTGCGGGAAGTGACGTCGGCCGGCATCGTCATGGTCTCCGCCATCGGCAACGACGGCCCCAATGCAGGCACCCTCAACAACCCTGCCGACATGCCGGACGTCGTGGGGGTCGGCGGCATCGGGTATGACGACAAGGTCGCCCCTTTTTCGTCGCGCGGCGTCACCACGTGGGAACTCCCCGCCGGCGCCGGCCGCACAAAGCCCGACATCGTGGCCTACGGCCGGGATGTGCAAGGGTCGCGCATGGATGGCGGGTGCCGGTCGCTGTCGGGGACGAGCGTCGCCGCCCCGGTCGTCGCGGGCGCGGTCGCGCTGCTGGCCTCCACCGTGCCGGTCGCCACCCGGTGGCACGCCTCCGGCGGCGTGCTCAACCCGGCGTCCATGAAGCAGGCGCTGCTCGAGGGTGCGAGGCGGCTGCCGGGCGTGCCGGCGACCGAGCAGGGCGCCGGCGCGCTCGACCTCGCCGCGTCGGCCGCCCTCCTCGCCAACTACACGCCCAAGGCGTCCGTCTTTCCCGCCACTATCGACCACACTGCCGCCGCGTGCCCGCACGCGTGGCCGCACTGCGGCGTGGCGTTGCACGCCGGGGCGATGCCGCGGATCGTCAACATCACCATTCTCAACGCCCTCGGCGTCTCCGGCGCGCTCGCCGCCCCCCCCACGTTCACCCCGACCGACGCCGGCGGCGCCCACCTGGACGTGCGGTTCGCGTGGGGTGCCGACCTGTGGCCGTGGTCGGGCTGGCTCGGGGTCTATCTCCGCGCTGCGGAGACGGGCGTCGCCTTCACTGGCACCGCCTCCGGCACCATTAAGTTCACCGTCACCTCCCCGGCCGACGGCGTGCACCCCGCGCGGTCGTCGGCGGTGTCGATCCCGGTGGCGGTCCTCGTCGCCCCCCCTCCGCCGCGCGAAAAGCGCCTGCTCTGGGACCAGTTTCGGTCGGTGCGCTACCCGCCGGCCTACATGCCGCGCGACGCGCTGGAGGTAGGAGGGAGTGGGGATTGTGGTGGCGGGGTTGGGACGCAAGCCGCCAAGGCGCGCTCGACCCCTCCTTCCCTCTCTCTTTCCAGATCAAGCACGACGTCCTGGACTGGCACGGCGACCACCCCCACACAAACCTGTACGGCGCGCTCAACGCGCTGCGCGGCGCGGGGTATGCGGTGGATTTGCTGGGGTCGCCCGCCACCTGCTTCAACGCTTCCTATTACGGCGCCCTGCTCATCGTCGACTCGGAGAACGAATTCTATGACGCAGAAATCGACAAACTGGAGGCCGACGTGAAGGAAAGGGGCCTGGGGCTCGTCATTTTTGCGGATTGGTTCAACGCGGCGACCGCCGCGTCGCTCCGCTTCTTCGACGACAACACGCGCTCCTGGTGGACCCCCCCCGTCGGCGGCGCCAACGTGCCCGCGCTGAATGACCTGCTGGGGCGGTTTGGCGCCGCCTTTGGGGACGCCGTGCTCGAAGGGTCGGTCGCCGGCCTCGCCCCGGCCCAGTTTCAGTTTGCGTCCGGCGCCAACCTGGCCCGCGCGCCCGCGGGCGCCATCTTGCACAGACTGCCGCTCGTGGATGAAGCGGTCGAGGGGGTGGCGCGTGGGAGCGGGGAGGCGCGGCCGGCGCTCAGCCTGTTTAAAGCGGGCGCCGGCGCGCTCGCCCTTTTCGGCGATTCCGCGTGCGTCGACACCTCGCACCAGCGCGGCGACTGCCACGACATGCTGCTCAAGATGGTGGCCTACGCCGCCGGCCGCGGCGACGAGTCCGGCGCGGGCGCGCTCGCGGCGAGCGGCGAGCGGCTCGCGCACGCGCTCGACGACGCGCCGCACGGCCTGCCCGCCCGCCTGGCCAACCTCCCCCCCCTCGAGGCGCTTCCGTTCACGGGCATCACCGACCGGGGGGCGCCGGCGGCGGCGTGCGGGCCGGACGCGCCGCTCGAGTTTGGGGGTGGGGGCGGGGTCGTCGGCGGGGTGGCCGGCGGCCACGCGCGCGCCACCCCGGCCGCCACGCCCGCGCCCATCGAGGCCGAGCCGGTGGCAGCCGTGCCGCGGCGGTCGTCGTACGCGGTGCCGGCGGCGGCTGAGGACGAGGAGGGAGTCGACGCGGCGACCGCTTCCGCCCGCCCGCCGCCCTCGCGCCGCCCTCCGCCGCACGTCTCCGCGGCCGACGTTGCGGCCGCGGTCGCGTCCAACCCGGCCGCCCTGGCCGGCGTGGCCGCGCTGGCGGTGGGCGGCGTGTGGGTCGCGCGCGCGCGCGCGCGCCGAGCCGCTGCGGCCGGCCTCCCGCGCACCGCGGGCCGGACCCCGCTCTCCCCCGCCGCCCTGGCCGAGTATGGCGTGGAGCTGGGCACCGCGCTGCGCGTGCGCGGCGGCGGTGGTGGTGCGGGGGCGCGCGGCGCGCACCTCGAGTGATTGATTTTCTGTTCCTCCCTTCCTTCTCGTTCACTGCGCGCACTCTGTTGCTGCGGGGCCGGCGACCGCAGATTTATGCGTCGCGGGCGCGTCTCGGCCCGCCACAAGCGCTCCCCCTCCGCCCCCTCACCCGAGCGCCGCCATCCTCTTGTCCACCCCCTCGTCCAGCCCTTTCTTGATGAGCTCCGTCCCCGCAAAGTTCATGGCCCCCAGGGGCGCCACCCAGAGCGCGCGCGGCAGGGCGCCGCGCCACAGGGCGAGCACGCCTTCATCCCGCAGAACGGCGGCCGCCGCGCTCGCCGCGCTCACGCCCGCGCCCGCGGCCGCGGTCATGCACCGCGTCTTGACGACGTCGGCAGGCGTCGTGAAGAGGGAGGCGGCCGCGCCCGCGGCGCCGCCCAGGAGCAAGAGTTGCGCGCGGGAAAGGTCGCGCGCCGGGGTGTCGCCGCCCGCGCTCGCGGCCGACCCGTCGGCCACCCGCTTGAACGCGGTGTAGAAGACGGTGCCCAGGGCGTAAAACGGGACTTCGCGCAGGAGGAGGGGAACGGTGCCCACGAAAAGGGAGCCGGGGAGGCCGCCCCCCGCGACCGCGGCTTTCAGGGCGGCAGAGGCGTTGGGGCTGGCGCCGACTTGCAAACGTTGCTTGAGGACCTCTGTCGGAATCCTGACCAGGGTCCCCAGCGCCGTCCCGAGCGCCGACGCAGCGGCCTGCGCACGCAGCGGCGACGCGCCCGCGGCCGCGCCGCCCAGCGCGAGCGCGGCCTCGTACGCGCCGGTGCGCACGGCGTGTGAGACGAAAACGCCGGAAGCCGAGGGGACGACGCCGCGGTAGAGGCGGGAGAGCGGGTCGCGGCGAGCAGACGCGAGCACGGCGGCGGGGCCGGCCGCGCCCGCGGCCTGGAGCCGGGTTTTGAGCGTGTCGAGGGGGAAGACGGCGAGCGTGGACACCACGTTGGCGAGGCCGCCCGCGAGCGCCGCCCGCGCGAGCGCCCCCGCGCGCGCGCCGCCCCCGCCGTCGCCGCGCGGCGGCCCGAGCGGCAGCAGCGACGCCGCGTCAAACCAGGCGGCCGCCACGCCTTCTCCGCCAGGCACGTCGCCCGCGGAATCGGGGAGGAGGGCGACGACCTTGCGGAACGCGCCGTAGGACGCGACGCCGTCGCCGCCGCCGCCCGCGCCGAGCGTGGCCAGCAGGCGCGCCGCCGCCGCGTCCGACGCGTCCGCGCCCGCGCGCGCGAGCGCGGCTTTCACGGACGCCGCGTCCAGCCGCCCCGCGCGGTCGGGGGAGAGGGAGGTGAAGGCGCGCAGCGCGGCCGGCTCGCGCGCGGCGCACAGCGCCGCAAACTCGGGCCACGAAAACCGCGCCGACCACCACCGCCCCCCCCGCGCCGCCGCGACGAGCCTGGACGCGGCCGCGGGCGGCAGCCCGCGCGCGGCGAGCGCGCGGCGCACGTCCCCCTCGGCGCACCACCCGTCGCCGTCGGCGTCGAGCTCGGCGAACAGGTCTTTCGCCGTCGCCCGGGAATATTCAAAAAAGTCGGCGACCGAGACCAGCCGCGCCTTGTCGGGGTGGCCGGGGGGGGCGAGGGAGACGAGGTACGGGAGGTTGAAGGGGGGGAGCGCGACGTCGGGCAGGCGCACGCCAAAGAGGGAGCGAGGCCGGGAGGGAGCAGGCCTCGCCGCTCCCGCTTCCTTTTCCTTGTCCCACGGCGCCCGCCAGGCGGCTTTGGCCGCCGGCCGGGGCGGCGGCAGCGGGGCGACGTCGGCGTCGGCCGGCGGGGGCGGCAGCGGCGGCTGCGGCGAGCGGCCGCCGCCCAGGGACAGCGAGGCAAACGCGTGCGATTGGGGGGTGGCCAGGAGCAGGGACGCCGCGGCCGCGAGGGGATGCCGCGCGGCCAGCGCAATGGCGTCCGCGGCGGCGTCGAGCGGGTGACGCTGGGGCGGGCGGCGGCGTCCTCCGCGGCGATCGGGGGCCATCGCGGCGGCAGGGCGGGGAGGGCGCGCCGGCCTGGGTGTGAGCTCGCGGACGCGCGCGACGCGGCGCGCGGTCGCGCTCTCTCGCTTCGTCCCGGTCTCGCCCCCTCTGTGTGTGTGACAGTGCCAACGGAAACCACACTCCCTGTTCCGGGACGCGTCCCTCCCGTTCAGCCCCGCGGCGGCGGCGGCGGCGGGGGGGGAGGCGGCGCAAACACGCGGCCGCCCGCGCTCGCGCGCACGGCGACCGGCGTCGATGTCGCGGGCGCGGGCTTGGCGACGGGGGCGGGCGGCGGCGGCGGCGGCGGCGCGGCAGCGGGGCCGCTGTCGGCCGTCGCGGCCGCCCCCGCCGCCGGCTCGGCCGCCGCGGGCGCCGCCTCGACGCCGTCCGACGGCTTGGCCTCGACGACGTCGTAGTCGACCGCGCGCCCGCCGCCCGCCGACGCGGCCGGCGCGGCCGCCGCCGCCGCCGGCGGCGGCGGCGGCGGCGACGGCGGCAGCGGCGGCGGCCGTGGCGTGGCCGCCGCCGCCTTGGGCGTGCCCGCGTCCCGCACCCGCCGCTCCAGTTCCACCCGCTTGTCCGCCGCGGCGGCCGCGGTCGCGTCCGCGGCGGCGGCCTTGGCGATTTCGCCCGCCGCGCGGTCGAACAACCCCAAAAAGTCGCGCACCACGCGCAGCACGCGCGTGGGGTCGGCCTCGTCGAAATCCTCGCCGAAAAAGGCGGCCGCAACGGCCAGCGCGGCGTGCGCGGCGCCGGCCTCGGCGTCGAGCGCGTCGACGCGCGCGCGCGCCGACTCAGCAAACGACCCCGTTGCCCCCGCAAACGCGCGGTGCGCGGCCGCGGCGGGGCCGACATCGCCCGCGGCGTCGGAGTCGGCGGCGGCGGTGACGGCGGCGGCGAGTTCGGCGTCGACACGCGCGAGGCCGGTCCGCGCGTCTGCCAGCATCGCCTTGACGGCGGAGACCTGCACGCCGGCGCCCGCCTTGACGACGGCCAGGTCGGACGACAGCGTGCGGACGGAGCGAGGAGCGGGGGCGGGAGGAGCGTCGGCGGCGTCGCCGTCGCCCCCCCCCCCTTCCTTCTCCCGCTTCCCCTCGGCGGCCAGCACCTGCCCCAGCACAAAGTGCAGCAAGCTCGTCTTCCGGTCCGCGCCCTTGACGTCGGCCAGCTTGAGCAGGGTGTCGAGCCTGAACCCGGCCGCGCCGCCGCGGTGCGTGCCCGCGTTGAGCGCGTTGCCCAGGTCGAGCACGGCGGCGAGGAGGTCGACAAACGTGGGCGTCCCCGTCAGCGCGGCCGCCGCGTTCTGCAGGGTGGCCAACTCGCGGGACGCGCGGTCGGCGGTGGCGTCAAACGCGCGCGCAAACGCGACGGCCGAAATGCGGGGCGCGAGCCGCGGGATGTCCATCACCTCGACGAAGTAGCGCTCCACGGTGCCGAGCAGGGCGGGGTCGGACAAGCCCTTGTACCGCGGGTGCTCCCCTTTCAAATAGGCCGCGACCGCGCGCCGCTCGGCGTCTTCGGGCACCGCGCGGCCGAGCGCGGCCAGTTGCTCCAGGCTGAGCGCGCCCGCGTCCCAACTCCCCAGCGCGGCCTTGATGGCGGGAAAGGGGAGGCGGATGCCGGCCAACTCGATGCAGATGTTGTGCGCGCGGCGGTGCTCGACCAGTTCGACGCGCGCGGGTTTCGCTGGGGTCGAGCCCCCGCCGCCCACAACGGCCTGCGCTTCCACCACCCGGAACAGCGACTCGAGCGCGTCCATGTCGAGCTGCACCGGCGCCTTGGCCGACCGGGACGCGGCGGCGGCCCACGCGGTGCCCGCGAGCGCCGCAGGGCCGGCCGCGCGCAGTTTGTCCCAGTGGAGGGCTTTGAGCTTCCTCTTGGGGGCAGCGCCGGCGCCGGGAGGGGGGGGCGGGGGCGGCGGTGCGCCGGTGGCGCGGCCGCCGGGCGGGGGGGGCGGGGGAGGGGGCGGCGGCGCGCCGCGGCCGTTGCGGTTTGGCGGCGGCGGCGGCGGCGGCGCGCCCGTTTTGCGCGCGCCCGCTTTCGGGGGCGGCGGCGGGGGCGGAGGTGGCGCCGCCGTCTTGCGCGCGCCGGGCTTGGGCGGCGGCGGGGGAGGCGGCGGCGGGGCGGCCGTCTTGCGGCCGGCCGCCGCAGGCTTGGGCGGCGGCGGCGGCGGCGGCGGCGGCGCCGCGGTCGCCCGCCTGGGCGCCGCCGCCCCCCCCTTGGCTGCCGCCGCCTTGCCCAGCAGGTGCGCCGCCAGGCGGGCGGCGGCCGCCTCGTCCAGCACGATGCCTTCACCCGCGCCGCCCGCGCGCGCCGTTGTCGGCGTGCCGTCGCCCGCCGCCGCGCCCGCGCCCAGCTCCAGCAGCGCTTCCAACGACACGCCCGCCGGCAGGCGCAACAGCAACGCGCCGTCGGCGGCGACCGCGCCGGGGGGGGCGGCGGCCAGGGTGCGGGCCGCGGGGTCGAACGCGAGGGTCACGCCCCCGTCGTGGGCCGCGCCCGGCGCGCCTCCCGAGGGCGCCACGCCGGTCGCAGCGTGCACGCCGACCACCCCGCCCGGCGTGTGCGGGTGCGAGCCGGCGGGCGTGTGGGCGGCCGAGCCGCCCGCTGAGCCGCCGCTCGCGCCGACGCCCGCCGGTGTCGGCGGCAGCGAAAACAGGGCCGCCGCCCCCGCCGCCGGGTCGCCGCCCGGCGCCGGCGTCGCAGGTATGCCGCTTCCACCCCGGCGCGCGTCGGCGGCGGCCACGGCGGCGGCGGCGAGGGCGGCGAGGTGCGCGCCGCGCGCCGCGAGCAGCGACCCCGCGCCCGCGCCGCCGCCGCCGCCGGCCGGCCCCCACCCGCGCAGCGCGGATTTGGGGATGCGGATTTGGGGCATGGCGGGGGGCGTGACGAGGTCGTCGGCGGCCACGGAAGCGGCGGCAGTGGCCTCGGCGGCGGGCGGCGGCGTCGCGGCCTGCGCCGCCCGGGTTCTGGGCTCTGGCGCCACCGCGCTCCCGCCCCCCAGCGCGGCCGCCGCCCGCGCAAACAGGCTGGCTGCCTGCTCGTCCAGCATGGAGCGGGCGCGCCGCGGGGCGGAGGCGGCCCCGCCCGAACCGCCGCTTGCCGCCGCGGTCGCGGCCGCCAGCGCGGCCGCCACCGCCGCGTCCCTCGGCGTGGCGGTCGCCGACCGAACATATGTCGCCGCCGCCACGGTGGGCGTCCAGTCGTTGTCGTCGCCGCAGTCGCGGGCGGCGTCCTCCGACCCCGACCCGCCGCCCCCGACCACCACGTCCGCCGCGGGCCGCCTCCCGCCGCCCGGTTTGAGCTTGATGTGCACCCCCGGCCGCTCGCTGTACGCGTTGGTCCCGGGCGGGCGCCAGGGCGGCACGACGGCTGGCGCGGGCGGGAGGTCGACCGGCGGCGGCGGCAGCGGCGAGTCGCCGCCCGCCGCCGCGGCGGCGGCGGCGCGCGCGGCGACGGATGCCGCGGCCGCGGTGGCGGCCGCGGCTTCGGGGTGGGCGTCGCGGCGGATGGGCTCCCAGTCGGAATCAGAGTCAAAGCGCGAAGGAAGGCGGGAAGCAGACGAAGACGGCGACGCCGCCGGCGCGCCCCTCCCCCCAACGCTCAACCCCAGCGCCGCCGCGGCCGCGTCCAGCGCCGCAGCCGCCCCCGCCAGCGTGCGCACACGCGCGTCGCGCGACGCGGCTGCGAGCGCGGCCGCGCGCGCGCTCGCCACGCCCGCCTCACCGGGCAGCGTGTGCGCCATGGTCACCATGCGGCGCCGGGTGGGGGCGGTGTGTGGCTCGGGCGCGGCGGCGGCGGCGACGGCGGCGGCCCAGGCGGCCGACGGCGGGAGGCCGCCGTGCCCAGGGGGCGGCCCCGCGAACGACGGCCCCGCCCCGGCCGCCGCGTCCAGCGCCGCCGGCGGCGGGTGCACAAACAGGTAGTCGTGCCGCCGCACAAAGAGCTCCACGAGCGACGCCGCGCGCGCGCCCGCGTCGCGCGCCGCCGACGAGCCACCCGACGCGCCACCCGGCGCCAGCAGCGGCCCGGCCACGGCGGCCGCCAGCACGCCCACGGGCGCGGCTTTGCGGGAGGACACGCGTTGGAGGAGGCGGGCCAGGTCGGCGAGCGCGGCGCGGCGAGCGCGCGCGACGCGCTCGAGAACGAGCAGCGCCACGTACTGCCTTGTCGCCGCCCCCGCCACGCTGGCCGCCATGAGCAGTTTGTGGCGCAGGCCGGGGGGGAGGAGGCCGCCGCCGGGGAGGGCGGGGAGGAGGGCGAGGAGTGCGGCGGCAAGCGCGGGGGCGGGGGCGAGCGTCGCGGCGGACAAGTCGGCGACAACTGCGGGCACCAGGGCGGCGCCAGCGTTTGTGTCGGGGCGCAGCAGGCCGGCCGCGACCGCGGGCGCGTCGCCGTCGGCTGAGAAAGAAGGAGGGTGGTCGCCATGCGCGGCGCGGCGATGCGCGGCGCGCGCCAAATGCCGCGCGCTTTCAAACGCCGCCTCCCTCGACGCGTGCGGCGTTCGTTGGGACACGCTTGGCCTCAGCGCGCGGCGCCCGCACCCCACCCCCCTTCACGCCCCGCCTCACCAATCGCGTGCAGCGCAGCCAGCACCGCCGCCAGCGCCTCCAGCTCCACGCCGCCGTCGCCGCCGTCGTCGCTGGGCGTCGGCCGCACCGCAGCCCGGCGCGCCAGGTCGGCCGTGATGGCGCGCAGCGCGGCGGGCGACGCGGCTGACGCGCGCGGCGAGACGCGCGGCGTGCGCGCGCCGGGGGACGGGCGCCAGGGGGGTGGGGTGTTCATGAGGAGGGCGGGGGCCCGAGGGGCGGCAATGGGAGTGGTGCTGCGGCGTCGCGCGCTTCGACCTCTCCGCCTGTCGCCGCACGAAACGAAAGCCTTGCACTGCGCGCCCGCCCTCACCCGCCGCCCGGCACGGTCACGCCCTCCCCGCAGTACGGACAGGCGCCATGGGCGTCGCCCCCACCCCCTCCGCCACCCCCACCCCCGCCCTGCAGCCACCCGCGCAGGCACGCGGCGTGGAAGGGGCGCCCGCACCGCGGGTTGGCGCACGCCACCGTCGGCGGCGCGCCGTCCAGGCGGTAGGCGTAGCAGACGGCGCAGTCGGCGTCCGAGGTGGAGGCGGAGGCGTCGGTGGCGCCGGCGTCGGCTGCCCGGTCGAGCGCCGCCCCAAGCCACGCCTCGACGGCCGCCACTCCGCCCAGGCCCGGGTCCCACCGCGTCGCGGCCGCGTGTGCGGCGGGGCCGGACGACGCCGCGGGCGGCCCCAGAAAGGCGAGCGTCGGCGGCGACGCGGGCGACGCCGGATCAAACCCCAGCTCCACGCTCGCCCGCCCGCCCGTCAGCGCGAGGCGGCGCCATGTGACGGCGGCAGGGGCGGGGAGGGGGGGGTCGAGCACGCGCGCGCGGGCGTCCAGGTCGGCAAGGAGGAGTGCGACAGGGGCCGCTGCGGCAAACGCGCTGGACACCGCGTCCAGCGTCTCGCCCAGGCCGGGGCCGGTGGGTGCCCAGGGCAGGGGCGGCGTGTCGCCGCTGACGACCGGCGGCGCGGCCGGCCAGGCGGGCGGCAGCGCGAGCGACACGCAGCGCCCGTCCGCTGGGCCGCCCGCCGCCGGCACGGCAAACGCCAGCTCATCTCCCGCCGCGCCCACCATGCGCCCCAACCAGGCGTCGGGCAGGGAGGCGAGCACGGCGGCGAGCCGGGGCTGGGAGGAGGAGGCGCCGCGCGCGGCGCTCCCTGCCCCTCCCTTTGCCGCCTCGGCATCGGCCAGCAGGCTGCCCAGTTCGGCCATGAACTCGCCCGCGGACGTCGCCTCCCGCAGGCGGGCGGCGACGGCGGCGTGCTTGGTCTGGAGAGAAGGAGAAGGGGGTTGGCGGTGCGTCGAGGCTGCCGCCTCGGCCCGCGCCCCAACCTCTCCACCTCTGTCCCACCTGAAGCGCGGCCTGCAACCCTCCCCCCAGCAGCAGCCTCGCCCCGCGCAGGCTCTGCCCCGCGGGCGGCACCCCCTCCAGCCGCAGCCAGTCGCCGCCCTCGGTCCAGCCTTCGTACGCGGTGCCGGCGTCGTCCAGCGGGATGACGTGGGGAAAGGTGGCGGCGACTGAAGGTGGAGGCATTGGGGACTGGCGGGCGATGTGTGGAGGCACGATGCGGGGTGGGCTGCGCCGGGAGAGCGCGGGCGCCCTCGTCCGGCGACCGGGCGCGCCGCGGCGCCGCGGGGCGCGGGCGTGGCGGCTGACGGCGGTGTGAACGCGACGCTCGACACGACACGGCTCTTCTCTCCCCTCTCTCCCACTTCACTCCCTCTTCTTGTGGGCCCCCAACCGCCTCTTGCGCGCGGCCAGCAGCGTCCCGTACAAGTGCAGAAAGGCGGCGGGGAGCAGGAGGTAGAGGCCGAGCCCGCAAAACCAAGAGTAGTCGAATCCCCAATTAAACGCGTTTGGCATGTCCACGCACCACAGCCGCCTTTTCGAGATGAAAGGCCGCGCCGCCGCGATGAGCGGCATCTCGCCCGCAAAGATGCCGAGAGGGTAGAGCGGGATGAAGGCTGAATAGCGCGCCCACGTCAGCCAGGCCGGCGCGCGGGTCCCGGACGCGTACCAGGCGTAGCGGACGACGTCGGCGGCGGCCCAGGCGAGGAAGAGGGGGAGGATGGCGGGGTGGGTGCGGACCTGAGAGAGGGAGGGTGGCGGAGGGCTCGTCGGGAGGCGCCCGGGTGTCCCCCCTCTTCCCGACACCCCCCACATAATCTCTCTTACCTCGGGCACCGCCCCCAGAATGAGAAACAGGACGTTGGACCGCCCAAACCACTGCAGGAGCGCGAGCGGGGCCGACCCTTTGACGAGGCCGGCGACGACGTGCGCCGTCTCCAGCAGGGCGGCGCCCTGGCACACGCCTGGTATTGGTGGGAGGGGTGGCAGGGGTTGTGGGTGGGCGGGAGGTTGATGGCGCGGACGCCATCCACCCATTTCTTCCAACTCACGAATCGGGGCCGCCGCTGCGGCGTACACGCTGCCGGACGGCCCGCGAGACGCCGCCAGCGACGCAGCGAGGGCAGCGGTCCAGCCGGCGGCCTGGGCCAGGTTGTATAAGCGCAGGTAGGCGGCGGCGGCCATGGCGGCGGCCGTGAATGAAGTGCGGTGGGATTGGCGAGCCGCGATTGGGGCCCGGCGGGGGTCTTTCGCAGTTTCACGGCGTGCTGAATGCGCGCCGACCACGACTTGTGCGACACTCCCGCCCGCGCCGGCGCCCGAGCCCGCGCCGCAGTCGCGCCGCGACCGCTGGCGCCGCCCGCCGCGGCCCGCCGCGCCGCCGGGCGCCGCCCGCGATGGACGCCGACCCGCCGCCCTCGCTCGCGGCCGCGCCGCGCGACGTGCTCCAGGTGTGGGAGAGAGGCGGGCGCTAGATGATAGGGACGCGCAATTGTTGGGAGGAGGGCCGACCCTGGCCCCTCCGCAGGCGCACGCGCGGTCCCTCGCGCTCGCCGTCGCGGCGTCGCCGGCGCTCGCCGCGTCCTTGAACGCCTCCGCGGCCGCCGTCGCCACCGCCTACGCCGCCGCGTGGGACGCGGCCGCCACCGCGGCGGCGGCGGCGGCGGCCGCGCCGCCCGCGTGGGCGCTGGCCTTTACGCACGCGTGCCGCCACTACGGCTGCCGCGAGCCCGGGTGCGCGCTCTGCGCCGCCAACCCCCGCCGCGCGTGCGCGACGACGCTCGCGCCGAAATGTCTCGCGGGGGATGCGCTGCGGGCGGCGTGCGGCGCGGACGTCCGGGTCGAGCTGGTGCCGCTCGGTGGCGACGCGGGCCTCCTCCCCCCCCCGCCCGACCTCGCCGTCGAGCTTTCCGTCGTCGACGGCCGCGCCTACGACGCCCTGCTCGCGTCCGGCCGGGGCGGCGACGCCGCGTGCGCGGCGGCGTGCGCGGTGGCGCACAACAAGGGCGGCGCGCCGCTTCTCGCCGGCGCGCGCGGCGCGCGCCGCGGCGCGGCGGGCGGCCTCCTCGTCCCAGCGTCCGCCCCCGGCACCTTCCCCTTGGTCGACGTGTCCGTCACCGGGTCGTCCGAGTCGCTCCTGTCTGGCCAGAAGCCGCCCTTTCGCCTGCTCGCGCGCGCGGTCGCCGCGGTCGGCGGCGCGCAGCTCCGCGGCTGCGCGATCGCCGTCTCCGACCCATTCGTCGCCGCCACGCCCCGCGTGCGGTCGGCGGTGAAAGCCGACGTCCCGGTCGTCACCGACCACGTGAGCAAGCTCGTGTGCGTCGGCCCGCAGACGCAGGCCAAGCTCGCGGACATTCCCGCGGCCGCCGCCGCCGCCGGCGTCGCCCTCCCCCCCCTCCCGCACGCCACCGTCACCACGGTGGGCCAATTCCGGGACGTGGCGGCGGCCGCGGCGGGCGACCCGGACGCGTGCGACGCGTTGAAGAAAGTGTTGAAACTCACCAAGGGCTGGGACGCCGCCGCCGAGCACGCCGCGGCCGCCGTGTCGCTGGATGGGCGGGCGCGGCTGTGGGCGGGGGGCGCGGGCGACGCGCTGGCCTACTGCGCCGAGCTCGGCGCGGTCGACCCGACCGCGCCGGCCGGCGTGGTGTGCGCGGCGCCGACCGGCGCGCGCCTCGACCCGTTCGACCGCTTGCCGCCCGCGAGGCGCGCGGCGGCGGCGGCGTCCGCGGCCGCCGCGGCCGCCGCCTGGTTTGAGGCCGGCCACCCCGGCTGGCGCGTGTGGGAGGGCGTCGAGTCGGCCGCCGTCGCGGCCGCCGCCGCCGCCGGCGGCGGCCCGCTCCCGCCCCTGCCGCCGCCCGGCAAGCGGCGCGCGACTGCGAAGACGACGACGACGCCGTCCGGCAAGCGGGCGGTGCCCGCGTCGCCGTTTGAGGTCGGCGGCACGGCGCCGACGCGCGCCGCGCCGCGCGTGCGAGCCGCGCCGGGCGACCCCCACCACCCGCCCTCCGTCGACGGCGCCGCGCTTCAGGCCCGCCTCAGCAGCGTCGTCGGCCGCGCCCTGACGGGCGCCGACATGGCGCGCCTCGTCCCCTCGTTCCCCTTTGTCTCGGCGGGCGACGACGTGTTCGACGGCACTGGCCTGACCGCCCTCGAATTCACGCCCTCCGAACTCGCCCGCATGGAGGCGTGGGAGCGGGAGCGGGCGGCGGCGGGCGGCGACGCGCTCGGCCCGCCCGCGTCGTCTGAAGCGTTGCTGCGCTTCCTGGCCGACAGGCTGGCCGCCGCCCCGGGGTCGGGCGGCGTCGGGGCGGCCGTGGGCGAGTCGGTGCCGTCTGGTTTGGAGGCGCAGCTGAACTCGACGCTGTCGGCGTTTGGCGCGTCGATCGGCGGCTCGGCGTCCGGCCTGCCCGCCGCTCTGTCGGGCGTGCCGTCCCTCAAGCCGCCGACTGGTGCGCGCCGCACAAAGCGGCGCGGCGGCGAGTGAAGGTGGTGGAGTGCGGGGCGGGCAGGAGAGAGCGCGCCGCTGTTGCACTGTCACACCGTCCACGGCGCCCGGCCTCCCCGCGCGCCTCCTTTTCACCCGCTCCTCGCTCCCACATGGCGTCCGGCGCCGACAGCGTGGGCGCGGGCGGCGACGGCGGCGGCACGCACGGCCACTTCGACCCGGGCCAGGTGCGCGCGTCTGTGGCGGGCGGGCCGCGCCCGCCTGCGGAGAGCGTAATCCGCGTGTCGGCCGCGTTTAGGGAGCGGCGGCGCGGGCGGAGAACACCGCCGGGCCGCCCCGCGCGCTGGCCGATGCCGCGCGCCGGCCGGCCACCCCGCGCGCCGCCTCGCGCGCCAGGGCTGCGGGGTGCGGCGCTTTAACGCGCCCTCCCTCCCCCCAGGGCGCGGGCGAGGTCGGCAACGCGGCCCTGGAAAAGGGCGTCGACACGCGCCACACTGCCGGGCGGGGTTACGACCCCGCCACGGGCCGCGTCGCCACCCGGCTCGCGTCCGCGGCGGCCGGCCTGGCCTACGACCCCGTGACGCAGACCGTGGCGGCGGACGTGGGCGGCCCGGAAAACAGCTGGGGCCAGCTCGGCGGCTTCAAGGACTCCATCCCCGACGCCCTCGGCACGGGCGCCCAACGAGAGCTGGGCCATGCCGACGGCGGCCGCCTGGACCCGCATGTGCAGGGGGGGAGAGGGGTGGAGAAGGAGGAGGAGGGCAAGAAGAAGTGAAGCGGGCGTGTCTGTGTCGCACGGCGCACCCACGCACCCTCATCTCTCTCGCTCTCGGTCGCTCGATTACAGTGATGCATACGGGGTGGGCGGCGGCCGCCGGGGCGGCGGCGCCAAACGACAGAATGAAAGAATACGGCGCGCGCCGCCCGCACCCCCTCCCTCACAGCAGCGCAAACCGGAGTATGCGGTAGACGGCAGAATGCTCCCTCAGCCTGTCGCCCCACGGCCGGCCGGGGGTGGCCAGGCGGGCGAAGCGGGCCCACGCGTCGGCGGTCGGCACGTCGCGCAAGAGCGGCGCGAGCAGGGCCGCCGCCAAGCACGCGCCCGCCGCCACCGCCAGCTCCAGCGCGATGGCGGCCCACGCGGCCGCGATGGCCAGGGTGGCGACCAGGGTGCGGCGGCCCGCGGCACGCCGCGCAGCGGCCTTGCGGCGGCCGGCGCCGGGCGGCGTCCGCGCCACGGTCCACCACCGCGGCGGGCTCCCCACCTGCTCCGGCGTCAGCTCGGTGGGCAACCGCCCCGCGGCATGGAGCCAGCGGGCGGCGTCGCGGTAGCCTAAATCGCAGACTGCGCGCAGTTTGGCCGGGGGCGGCGGCAGGGCCGACCACCACGGCGGCACGAACCGGGAGGGGGCCAAGTCGGCGCGGGAGAAGTAAAAGGGGCACACGGACACGGCGTCGTCCTGTGGAGGAGGGAGGAGGGAGGGTGGGCGACCCGGCGAGCGCGCCGCGCGCGGCCCGCCCTCCACCACCCCACCCCCTCTCTTACCTGGTGCAGGCTGAAGAACCTCCGCCCCAGCAGCACGCCCCGCACTAGCTTGAGGTCGGACACGGCGCCGTCGATGCACCAGGAGCGGAGGGCGGGGAGCCAGACGGGGGTGTAGGGGGTGGCACAGGAGGAAGCCAGGATCGCGTCCCGCATCGCGCCCGGCGCCCCATCAAACCTCGTGATGCGCGCGTTGCGCAGCCAGGGCAGGGTGGTGACGGACACCTCGAGGGAGCCGTTGAGGTCGGCGCCGCGTGCGCCGACAAAGCGGTCGATCGCGCCTTCTAGGTACTGGAGAATTTTGAAAGGGTTGCGCCAGTGGGACCGGGCGTACACCGCGCAATCGCACACGTAGTCGATCTGGGCGGAGAGAGGAGGGAGTGGCGCGTGTGTGGGCGGTTTCGCCGGCCGAGGCGGTCGCCGCGCGCGCCTCCCACCTCTCCTCTCCCCACCGTTTTCTCGATCTCGCCCCCGCTGCAGTCGAAGAACAGGAAGGAAGCGGCACACGCGCCGCCCGAGGTGGCGATGGCGTAGACGTCCCTGGGAGGAGAAAGGGAGGGAGGGGGTTCAGGGTGGGTCGCGCGCGCGCGCGCTCGCGCTTCCCTCCCTCTCCCTCTCTCCCTCTCGCTCACTTGTCCATGCCGAGCTCTTTCAAGCATTTGACGACGCCTGTGGAAATGGGGTCTGGAGCGTCAGCGCGCGCGCGAGTCTCTGCGCGCGCACGACCGGGCGGCGGGCCGTTTGCGCGCGCCGCGCGCCTTTCCGGCCCGCGCGGCCCCCCCCCCCCCCCTCTCCACCCCCACCACCCACCAAACGTGTAGACAAACAACCAGCCCGATGACGAAAACGCCCACTGCTGCCGCCCGTGCGCGGGGCGGTCGGCCGCAGCGTCGGCCGCGCGCGGGGGCGGCCGCGAGGGCGGCCCGGCCCGCGCTTCCAGCGAGTCGGGCAGGGTGGGGAACGATGAGGCGCGCGCGGGGGGCACGGGGCCGCGCCGGCGGCCGGGCGTCGCCATCGCGCGTAATAGGGTGGGGGTTGGGGGCGGATTGGGGGGCGGCCGGCGCCGGCGTCACCCGAAAAAGGGCGGCCGCGACGGCGTGAACGAGCGGCGAGGGCGGCGGCGCGGCACCCGCTCTGCTCCCGGGGAGCAGAGTGAAGAGCGGGCGGGCAGCACGCACACCCGTCTCTTCCTCCCGATTCCGATGCTCGCCCGCCCGCGCGCCGGACTTTGGGCCGCCCGCCCCGCGGCCACGGCGGCGCCGCTCTCGACGCGCGCCGTGCGCGCGCCGCGCCGCCCGCGCGCCGCCGCGCGCGCGCTCGCGCCGGGCGACGGCCCCATCGCGATCACGGGTGCGGCAATGCGCGATAGTGGTGGTGGTGGCGGCTGGTGGCGGCGTGCGCGCGGCGGCCAGGCGGCACGCGCGTGGCCGCCTGACCCACCACCCTCCTCCCCTCTCCAGGCGCCACCGGCCTCGTCGGCGCCCGCCTGGCCTCCCGCCTCACCGCGGCCGGCCGCCCCGTGCGCGTGCTGACGCGCGACGTGGCGCGCGCGCGGTCCAAACTCTCCACCCCGCGCACGACTTTCCACGCGCCGGCCGACTGGGCCGACGCCCTCGCCGGCGCGGGCGGCGTCGTCAACCTGGCGGGGGAACCGATCGCCACGCGGTGGTCGGAGCCGTTGAAACGCGAGATCCGGCGGTCGCGCGTCGACGGGACGCGGTCCCTGGTCGCCACCATCGCCGCGTTGCCCGCCGAATCGCGTCCACCGGTGCTTGTGTCCGCTTCCGCTGTCGGCTTTTACGGAACCAGCGAAACACAGTCATTTTCCGAGTCCTCCCCCGCTGGCACCGATTTCCTGGCCCGCCTCTGCGCCGACTGGGAGGCGGAAGCCTTTGCCGCGCGCGGCGCCGGCCTGCGCGTCGCGGCCGTGCGCACCGGCATCGTGCTCGCGCGCGAGGGCGGCGCGCTCGCCAAAATGTTGCCCGTCTTCGCGGCCTTTGCCGGCGGCCCCCTCGGGTCCGGCTCCCAGTGGTGCTCCTGGATACACGCCGACGACCTCGTGTCCCTGTACGTCGCCGCGCTGACGGACGAGACGTACGACGGGCCGTTCAACGGGACCGCGCCGTCCCCCGCGCGCATGGCCGACCTGTGCGCCGCGCTCGGCACCGCGCTGGGGCGCCCGTCCTGGTTGCCCGTGCCCAACTTTGCGCTCACGGTGAGTCGAGGGAGGGGGGTGGGGTGGGGTGGGGAGGGTGCAGGCTCGACACGGCCCCGCGGTCTAGCCTCGCCTCCGACGCCGGGCTCCCGCCCTCAGGCGATGCTCGGCGGCGGCGCCAGTGTCGTGCTGGAGGGCCAGCGCGTGCTGCCCGCGGCGGCGGCTTCGGCCGGCTTCCGCCACGCGCACGCGACGCTCGGGCCGGCCGTGCGGCACGTTCTCCGCTGAGGTTCAGCCTGGTCCACCCGCCTTCCTTCCCTCCCACCCCAGGCGCTGCTCGGCGAGGGCGCGGTGGTCGTGCTCGAGGGGCAGCGCGTGCTGCCGACCGCAACGCAGGCCGCGGGCTTTTCTTTCGCCTTTCCCGACCTCGCGGGCGCGGTGCGGGACGTGGTGGAGCGGCCATGACGGGAGGAGAGACGGGCAGGGTGTGGGGAGGCGGCGCTGTGTGACTAGCGCTTCACTCCGCGCGCGCGCCCACGGCCGCTCGCCCCCTCCACCATGCAGATGCAGGCCGCCTCTCTCGCGGGGCGCGCCCGGTAAGCGTCGGTCGCGGTCGCGGCGCCCGCCACGGCGTGCGGCGGCCAGCGCCGCCAATCGCGCTCGCGCCCACCCACGCGCCCCCTCCCCAGAGCGGCGCTGCCCGCCGCGCACCGGTGCCTGACGACCGCGCTCAGGTGGGGGTTACGAAGGGAGAAAGGCGGGCCGCGGCGCGCCCGCCGGCCGCGCCCGCCCCGACGCCCTCCCTCCATCCCAGGTCCCTGCGCCCGCCCGCGCCCCGCCCCGGCCGCCTCCCCACCCGCCGCGCTGGCGGCTGCGCCCCCGCGGCCGCCGCCCCCGCGTCGACCGACGTGGGCGCGCCGGACATCGACTGGGACGCGCTCTCCTTTGGCATCGACCACGTGGCGCCGGTGAGAAGAGAGGGGGAGAGGGGAGTGGTGGTGGGCGGGGTGCGATTGGCCGCGCCGCGCGCGTCGACGCCGACCCCCTCTCCTTTCTTTTCCGTTTCGAAGTTTATGTACCGCGCCCGGTGGTCGCCCGAAGGCGGCTACGTGGGGGGCGTGGTGCCGTACGGCCCGCTGTCGCTCGACCCGAGCGCCCAGGTGAGAGACAGGAGGGACGGAGAGGGTGGTGGCCGGCGTCGGCAGCGTCGGCGCCTGCCCACACGCCCCACCTCCACGCCTCCCCAGGTCCTCAACTACGGTCAATCCGTTTTCGAGGGCATGAAGGCGCAGCGGTCGGCCAAGGGCCGCATCGTGCTCTTCCGCCCCGACAAAAACGCGGCGCGCTGCGCGGCGGGCGCCGCCCGCCTGTCCATGCCGCCCGTGCCCGAGGCCCAGTTTGCGGACGCGGTGGCGGCCGCGGTGCGCGCCAACGCGGCGTGGGTGCCGCCGCGGGGGAAAGGGTCGCTCTACCTGCGCCCGCTCCTTTTGGGCACAGGCCCCATCCTCGGCCTCGGTCCCGCGCCCTACTACGATTTCATCGTGTTTGGCGCCGCCGTCGGCGCCTACTTCAAGGGGGGGCAACTGTCCCCGATCGACCTGGTGGTCGAGGAAAAGTTTCACCGCGCCGCGCCGCGCGGCATGGGCGGCACGAAGGCCGCGGGCAATTATTCGCCCGTGCTCGTCACCCAGCTGGCGGCCAAGAAAGAGGTGCGCGAAGGGGCGGGGGGGGAGGGAGGGGTGCGTGGAGGCGTGGTCGCCGCGTCGGCTGCGCGCCGAGCCACCCGCTCCCCCCGTGCCCCTCCCCCCTCCCCCCTCTCTCCCCCCTCAGGGCTACTCCGACGTCGTCTACCTGGACGCCAAGCACGACACCTACCTCGAGGAAGTCTCGTCCTGCAACCTGTTTGCCGTCTCTGGCCGCACGATCCGCACGCCGCCGCTCGCGGGGTCGATCCTGCCGGGCGTCACGCGCGCGTCGGTCATCGCGCTCGCGCGCGACCGCGGGTACACGGTGCTTGAAGAGCCCGTGTCCGTCACGGACGCCATGGCGGCGGACGAGCTGTTCACGACGGGGACGGCGGTCGTCGTCTGCTCCGTCGGGTCGCTCACCCACGCCGGCAAGCGCCGCCAGTACGGCGCCCCCGGCGTCCCCACCCCCGTCGCCCTGGAGCTGTACACCGCGCTGACGGAGCTGCAGCAGGAGGCGGCGCCGGACGCGCACGGGTGGGTGGTGCCGGTGGCGTGAGAGAGGCGCGGAGACTGAAAACGGGGCAAGGGCCGCGACACAACTCCCGTCTCCCTCTCCCGCATTCCCCCTTCCCGCGATGCGCCGCATAGCGCTGGCGCTGGCGCTCGCGCTGGCGTCGGCGGGCGCCGGCGCCGCGCCCGCCGCCCCCGATTCCGCGCTGGGCGCCGCGCTCGCCCACCTCGCCGCCCACAACGCGTCCTACGTCGACGACCTGCTCGATTTCGTGCACATCCCCGGCGTGTCCTCCCTGCCCGAGCGCGGCCCCGACCTCGCCGCGTCGGCCGCGTGGGTCAAGGCGCGGCTCGAGCGCGCGGGCCTGGAGAATGTCCGCGTGTTGATGGCGGGGCGGCACCCGGCCGTCTACGCGGATTGGCTGCACGCGGGGCCGCGGAAAGCGGTCGTCCTGATCTACGGCCACCACGATGTCCAGCCGGCGTCGTCCGACCCCTCGATCGAGCCCTGGACCACTCCTCCGTTCGACCCCGTCGTCCGAGACGGGTGCGTGTTCGGCCGGGGCGCGCAGGACGACAAGGGCGGCCTGCTCGGCGCGGTCGCGGGCGTGGAAGCGTACCTGCGGTCGGCGGCGGGGGCGTTGCCGGTCAACGTCAAGTTCTTGATCGAGGGGCAGGTGAGAGAGGAGTGGTGGCGGGGTGCGTGGGTGGGGCGCGCGCAGCGGCGCGCGCCGCCGCGCCGACGCCCCTCGCCGCCCGTCTCAGGAAGAGATCGGTTCCCCCGACCTCGACCCTTTCCTGGAAACCCACTCGAAACTCCTGGCAGCCGACGGCGCTCTGTCGGCCGACGGCGGGCAGGCGCGCCCTGGCGCCGGGTCGCTCACGCTCGGCCTGCGCGGCGCGGCCGCGTTTGAAATGGCGGTCGCCACCGCGGCCACCGACCTGCACTCGGGGTCGTACGGCGGGTCGGTGCAGAACGCGGCGCACGCAATGGCGGCGGCGATCGGGTCGCTACACGATGCGAAAGGGCGCGTCGCGATCAAGGGTTTTTACTCGGGCGTGCGCCCCCCGCGCAAAGTCGACCGCGCCGACGTCGCCGCCTTTGCCGCCGCCGCGTTTGACGAAGCCGCCGACCTGGCCGACGTGGGCGCGACGGCCGCGGTCGGGGAAAAGGGGTTCTCGACGCTCGAGCGGCGCTGGCTGCGCCCGACGTGCGACGTCGTGGGCGCGGCCTCCGGCTTCGCCGGCCCGCCCGGCACGGTGAAAACGATCGTGCCCGCGACTGCTCTGGTCAAGGTCGTGTGCAGGCTGGTGCCGGGGCAGGACCCGGACGCGGTGCTCGCCGCGGCGCGCGCGCACGTGTCGTCCCTGCGCGTCCCCGGCGCCAACGTGACGTTTGCCCCCCTCCCTTTTAAAGCCACGCCCTACGAGATCGGGCGGGACGCGCCCACCAACGTGGGCGCGGCCGCGGTGCTCGAGGAGATGTATGGGTCCCCCCCCCTCTCCACCTGGATGGGGGGCTCGATCCCCGCGACGTCGGCCTTTAAAAAGCATCTCGGCATCGAAACGGCCCTGTTTGCGTTTGGCCTGCCGGACGACCGGGTGCACGCGCCGGACGAGCGGTACCGCCTGTCGCAGTTCGAACTCGCGCGGGAGGCGTACGTCCGCGTGCTCCACTTTCTCGGGGGCGGGGCCAAAGGGGAGGCGGCGGCGGTGGCGCGGGCGGAGGAAGAGGCGGAGGCGGTGCGCCGCGCCGAGGCGGCAGAGGGGCGCGGCGAACTGTGACACCAGACGAGGGCCCGCCCCGCCGCGTGGCTGCGCGCCGCGCCGCTCTCTCGCTGGCTCCGCAGCCGGCCCATGGCGCCGCTCGACGCCGACCCCGCGCCGGCCCCCGGCACGGCGCCCGCGCTCGCGCAGCTGCGCGCGCGCCTCGAGTCGGCGCGCGACCAAGTCGACTGCCTGCAGGCGAGCAGTGGGGGTGTTGTGTGCGTGCCCAGGGCTGGAGCGGCGGAGCGGCGCCGGGGGAGGGTCTTCTTACTTACACACTTTTCGCGTTGTCTCCCCTGTGCCCCCCCCCCCACCCGTTCTTTATTCTTCGTTCATTGTTTGGCGTGTGGTGAGGGGGGCGGTGGAGGCTTGTAAAAAAAACGAGAGAGACTTACCTTTGGCCAACATTTCTTGTTTTCTTCACGCCGTCACCGGCGTCGACGACGCCCAGTCGGCGTTGAACGTCGCGGCGATCGTGGCCACGATGTCTGGTTTCGCCACAAAAATGCCCAGCTCCCGCTCCGACGACATCGACACGTAGTCGCCGGGATTCTCGCTCGACACCGTGGCCAGCGCGTCGCCCTCGCCCCCGCCCGCGTCGCGCACGATCGTCTTGGTGTGCACAAACAGGGCGCTGCTTTGAGGCCCCGCCCGCACCTGCACGCCCGCCGCCAGCAGCTGGGTCAAGTACTTGTAGGTGAAGCCGCCGACAGGGCGCTTGGCGCAGTCGACCGCAAAAGGATACGTGGACGCCGACCAGCAGTTGGTGAGCACGCGCACCGCGACGCCGCGCTGCGCCGCGGCGGCCAGGCCGTCCGCAAACGGGGGCCAGTCGATGAGCAGGGCGTACACGTCCAGCGACGCGCGCGCCGACGCCAGCAGCCCCAGCACGCGGTCCGCCCCGGTGGAGGGGGGCACGTAGCCGACGCCGTTGGGCGACCAAAACAGGTGCTTGGACGCGTACGTGGCGGGCAGTTCGTACTTCCAGTCGGCGTCGAACACGGCCTGCGCTTCCGCCACGTCCAGCACGTTGGCGGAGACGACGCCAAAGCCGCGCGTGCCGGTAAAGTAGGACGGCTGGCCGTTGAAGTCCATGACCAGCAGGCGGCCCTTGCCGGGGATGTGGCCGTCGGCAATCATGGTTTTGGCGTGGGAGTAGGTGTACCTGTGGGATGGAGGTGGCGGGTGCGTGGTGTGCGAGTGTGTGCGAGTGGCCCGCGGGTGGTGGCAGGCTTGTCCACACCGCTCTTGGTCGCGGCCGCCGCGCTCGCGGAGGCCGCTCTCGCGGGTCATGCCCCCCCCCCGCACTGCGCGCCCCCCCCCCCCCCCCAAACCCACACTCACCAAAAGGGCGACATCTGGGCCGCCACCCCGACCGCCCTCAGTTCGTCCGCCACGGCCGCGTTGTAGTTGTAGTTGGCGTTGCCGCAGTTGCCCGCAGCAGCGAGGCAGCCGGGCGGGTTGGGGTCCCACAGGTCCGACTTGGCGGGGAACGTTTGCCAGGAGAGAATGACCCGCACCTTGACCCCGCGCGCGGCGGCAGCCGCCAGCGCGGCCTGGAGCGTGGGGTCGCCCAGCTGGTAAATCCAGTAGTCGAGCGACGACGTCGCATTGCCAATAAAGTCCAACACGGGGCCGTACCCCGCGTCCGGCTCCACAAACAGGGACACGTCCTTGACGGCGCCGCTCAGCGCGGCGCCCGCGAGGGGGGCCGTCAACTGCTCACGCAGCGCGTCGATCGCGGCTGCGGCGGGCGCCAGCTTGGAGGCGTTGGTCAGGGCGAGCGACTTGTTGGGGTTGGGGTTGGGCTTCATCAGGCCGGCGAGCGGGGTGGTGGACGCGGCGGCCTGGGGGGGGTGGGAGGGGGGCGGGGTCGAGGGAGGGGTCCCCAGCTTGACGCGCGCATTGGCGCGCGGTTACGCTCGAGGGCGCGGGCGCCACGTGTGATTTGCCCTTCGCCTCCCGCCGTTCAGTAGGTGGCACCCTAATCACTCCCGTGCGACGCCGCCAGGGAGAAGCGTGTCGGGCGGTGGAAGAGGGCGTCCAGGCACCCCCGTTGACATGGCATGTGTCGGCACCCTCGCTGCCTCTGCGCCCTGCGCACCATGGTGACCGCGAGGCTGGCCAGGACCACCGCCAGCATAATTGGCGGGGGTCTGGGCATGATTTGGTCGGTGCGAGACGGAGGAGGGGGGGGCGGGAAAGTTGAAGCGTTGTGGGAGGGCGCAAGCCGACACCCTTCCTCCTCTCCCGCCTCTCGCTCGCTCCGCAGCCGGCCCATGGCGCCGCTCGACGCCGACCCCGCGCCGGCCCCCGGCGCGGCGCCCGCGCTCGCGCAGCTGCGCGCGCGCCTCGAGTCGGCGCGCGACCAGGTCGACTGCCTGCAGGTGAGCAGTGGGGGTGTTGTGTGCGTGCACAGGGCTGGAGCGGCGGAGCGGCGCCCCCGGGAGGGCGCAAGCCGACACCCTTCCTCCCACCCCCCTCTTCTCAGGACGACGCCGACGCCGCCCGGCGCGCCGCCACGGCCGCTGCGGCCGCCCAGTGCAAGGCGGAGGGAGACGCGGCTCAAATGGCGGGCGTGATTCAGGTGCGGGAGCGGGCCGGGAGGCGAGGAGGCGCGGCGCAGCAAAGGTCCGAGCCCCAGCCCCTCTCCTCTTTCCTCAGGATCTCAAAACCGCTCTACAAGCCACCCTGGCCGACAACACGCGCCTGCGGCGCGACCTGGACGCCGCGCGGTCCGAGGCGGCGGCGGCGACGGCCGCCGCGCGCGCGGCGCGCGAGCGGCGCGACGCGGCCACCGCGCTCGCCGCCCGCTGGCGGGCGGCGTCTGAAAAGGTGGCCCGAGAGGCGGCGGCCGCGGCAGCGGTGGCGGACCAGCGCGCGGCGGCCGCCGCGAGCGCACGCCGCGCCGAGCGCGGCGCGCGCGCCCTGCCCGAGCCGCGCTCCGCCGTGGACCGCGTGCTCGCCTCTCTGGAGAGGGAACTGGCCGCCCTGGAAGCCCGCGTGGCGGCGGCGGTGGACCACACGCGCAAAGGCGGCGGCGGCTGCTGACGCAAGACGGGTCGCGACTCGCCCTCCGCCTCCCCCCTCCCTCGCCCAATCACGCCCTCTCCCCCCCCACTTTCTTGTCGGCCGCGACCGCCGCTTTGGCCGCCGCGCGCGCGTCGTTGGCCGCCGCCTGGCGCCGCGCTTTGGCACCCGTGCCCGCGCGCGCTTTCGGGCCCCAGAAAGGCTCCGGATTGGGCAGGAAGCGCGCCACCTTGGCGCCGCGCGCGGCGGACAGCGCTCCCGGCGCCCGCGAGAAGTTGGCCTTGAACTCGGGCTGCTTGGCCAGCAGGATGGCCGCCGGCGACCCCGCCTCGGCCGGCCGCGGCGGCGGGTGCGCCGCGACCCAGCACCGCATCACGTCCCACACCACGGCCGACGGGGCGTCCGTTTTCAGGCCGAGCGGGTTGGCGTGCGTGCCGGAGACGCGGTGGCCCTGGTTCACCAGGGCAGAGCGAATCGCGTCGGCGGGCGGCGGCGTGCACCGCACCGTGCGGCACAGGTCGTGCACGTTGTAGTAGAGGGGGGCGTCGGGCAGCTCCTCGGAGACGGCGGCGAGCAGGGCGCGCACGCGGGGGGCCGAGGGGTAGCGGGACGGGCCGCCGGCGTCGACCTCGGCGATCAGGTCCGCCACGAAGCCTTGGTCGTGCAGGGGGCCGTTCCACATGGGCCCGCCCAGCACCACGCGCGCCCCGGTTTCCGCGCACACGCCGCCCCCGTCGGGCGGCGCGCCGGGTTTGAGGAGGGCGGGTTTCCCGCCTTTCGACACCATGCGCCCCAGGGGCGCGAGCGAGAACGCGTCGCACCCCGTCGACTGCCACACGGTCGACAGCCGGGTGGAGGACAGCTTGGCGGCGGCGGGCGAGGCGTGGACGCGGACAAAGGCGCGCACGTAAAAGTCGACCGACACGGACAGCAACGGCGTGATCCCCTTGCCCGCGCGCGCGGCGGCGGCTTCCACGGCGGCCAGCAGGATACGCAGGCCTTGCTCGTGGCCGTAAGCGCGGTGCAGGGGGAAGGAACCGTACTTGGCGTACGCGCTCCCCGGGTTGGCGCCACACAGGACAGCCATGTCCGTCGCCGTCACGGCGAGCAACCCGCCGTGAGCCACGGCGACGAGGGCGGCCTCCAGGAAGATGGCGGGGGAGCCGTAGGGGTCGAGATCGACGACGTCAAACCCCGACGGCGCGGCGAGGCACGCGGCGCGGGCGTCGCCTAGAGACGGCTCGACTTTGGCGGCCGCCGCGCCGCCGTTGCTCGCCACGTTGCGCGCGATGGAGGCCACGGCGGCGGGGTCGGCATCGTTGGCGACGACCCGCGACACGGCGTCGACCTCCAGCGCGTACCGGATCGCGCGCAGGCCTGTCGCCGCCAACCCTTCCAGGACCGTAATCGTCTTGACGGGCTTGGGGGGCGGCCCGGGCACGGCGCCCGGCGCGGCTTTCCTGCCCGACCGCTCCGACCGCGGCGGCTTGAGCGTCCCGGCCTCGATCTCGGCCGCGCGCCGGGCGGCGAAGACGTTGAGCACGGCACAGGAGAGGTCCCGGTTGACGACCTAGGGGGTGGAGGGAGGAGGAGGAGGGTGTGGGCCGGGCCGGGCCGGGCCGCCACCTCCCTGTCCCTCTCCTTTTGTGAGTTCCCGCCTCCTCCCTCACCTGCACCGGGTTGTAAAACACTTCGTGCGCTTTCTGGGTGATGGACGCCTTGCCCTCCGTGATCGTGGTGAAGCCTTCGGGGGCAGCGGGGGGGGCGCTGCGGGAGAAAGAGGGGGGGACAGCGGTGGGGTCGGGGCGGACGCTTCCGGCCATGGTTGCGGCGCTGCCCCCGACTAGCGGGCGCGTGGGGCGTGCCAGACACCACTGCAACAGCGCACGGCGGCCGGCGGCCCCCAACCGCCTCGCCATCGGCTCGGCGGCCGGCGGCAGGCAGCGCTGCCGAACCGCGCGTCGCGCCCGCGCGCCGCGCCAAAGCGCATCAATCGCACCTGGTGGCCGGCGGCTCGGCGACGGCGGTCGTCATCGCGACGGCAGCAGCCCGCGCGAGAGTGGGCACGCCGGCGCCGGCCGCGGGCTCACACTCTTCGGCCGCCGACGCGCGCGCCCACAGGGGCCGCGGGGCGAGCCCGCCCGCCTACCTGCGTCCGCCGGCGCGCGGAGCCTTGCCCAGGCCGGATGCGGACGCCGCCACCCTCGTTGCCGCCCGCGCTGCCGGCCGTGCTGCGGCAGGCGGTCACGCTGGACGTGGACGTCAAGGGCAAAACATTTAGCGGGTGAGAAGAGAGAGAGGTGGGTGGGTGGGCACCCCGCGACGCCGCCCTCGCTCACGCGCCCCCCGCCCCCCCGCCCCAGCCACACCGAGCTCGTGGTCGAGTATGACGTCGATGCGGTCGAGATCGGTGCGCCAGAGTGCGCCGATGCGGCGCCGCGCCGTCCTTGCCCTCCCTTCCCTCACCCCTCCCCCCTCCTCCCTCTTATCTTCAGGCCTGCACGCGGTCGGTCTGACCATCTTGTCCGTCACGGTGGACGGCGTCGCGGCCGAGTGGCGGCCGGCCGCCCCGGCGCCTCCGCACGAGCCGGCCGCACCCCCTCTCGACGCGGCCGCCGTCGCCGACGCCGCCTTTGCCGCGTACGAGCGCGCCATTGCGTCACGGGACGAGGCGAGCCTGGTGATCGGGCTGCCGGCGGGCGTCGGGGTGCGCGTCGGGGAAGGCGGCGACGCGCCGGCCGCCGCAGCGCCGGCCCCTTCCACGATCAAGCCCGAGCCCGCGGCCCCGTCGCCCGCCGCGTCCCAGCAGCAGCCGGCGACTTCCCAGGCCGCCGGCCGCCGCGCGCGGTCGGCGACGCCCGCGGCACTGCAACGCCCGCGCGCGCGTGCCACCCTGCGCCTCGCCTTTGCTCTGGCCACGCCCGACCCGCCCGCCGGCCTGCGCTTTTGGGGCGCGCACGCGCACACCGACGGCGGGCCTCGGTCGGCGCGCTGGCTGTTTCCGACGGTCGACGCGCCGGGGGCCGCGTTTCCCCTCGACACCCGCGTCACCGTGGGCCCCGGCGAACTCGCCCTGGCCCCTGGCGCCCTGCGCCGCACCCGGCCCGGCCCCGGTGGGCGCACCACGTTTGCGTTTGAATGCGCGCTGGCGTTGCCGGCGGCCTCAACCGCGCTCGCGGTCGGCCCTTTCGCCCGGCACGAGCTCCCCGGCGCGCATGACCGGGGGCGGCGGCGCGGGCGAGGTGCCTCCGTGTCGCTGTTTGCGCCGCCGGCTTTTGCCGACCGGCTGCCCTTCGCCGCAGACTCGCTCGCGCTCGCGCTCGACGCGTTTCTCGACTACCTGGGCGCCCCCCTCCCCGGCGGCGCCCTGCACGTCGCGTTTGTGCCGGCAGAAGGGGCGCCTCCGCGCGGTCCGACTGTCGCGGGAGGCCTGATTGTGGCCTCGGTCGACACTCTGTTCGCCGCGCGCGACGCCGACGCCGCCCTCGACGACCGCGCCGACCTCGCCGCCGCCGCCGCGACCTCCTACTTTGGCGTGCTCACCCTGCCGTCCACCCCGGCCGACGCCGCGCTGCCGGCAGGCCTGGCGCGGCACCTGGTTTCAGTCTTTCTGCGCGCGCGGCTCGGCCACAACGAGGCCCGCTTCCGCGCCGCCGTCGAGCGCGACGCTGTGCTGGCCGCGGACAACGGTGGTGCGCCGCCCGTGGCGCCGCGTGACGACGGCGGCGCGGTCGCCGCGTGCGCGGTCGTCGACCCGTCCCCCCTCGCCCCTTGGAAAGCCGCCACCCTCGTGTCCATGCTCGAGCGGCGCGCCGGTGAGGACGCTTTTCGGCGCGTGCTGCAGCGCGTGGTGGCCGACGCGGCCGCGGGCGCCGAGGCCGAGCGCGCGGGGCGGGTTGTCGGCGGCGGGGTCGCGGCCGGCGCCGCCGCCCCCCCCCCCGCCCCTCTCGCCCTCCCGCACCCCGCCCGCCGCCTGGCCTGGCGCGACTTTGTGGCCGACGCCGCCAAGGCGGGCGGGTTTCGAAAGGACGCGGCGCCCTTTTTCGAGCGCTACATCGCGCGCGCCGGCGCGGCGACGGTCACCCTCGCCGCCTCGCTCCACCGCCGCCGCGGCGTCCTGGAACTCGCCCTGCGCCAGGGCGGGTGCAGCGCGGGCCTGCGCGGCGCGGCCGCGGCCGAGGCGGCGGCGCCGAAAGAGGGGACGAGCGTCGGGCTCGCGCGCGTCGCGCTCCGCGAGGCCGCGGCCGGCGCCGCCGCCGACCACCCCGTCCACATCGGGGCGGCGCCCCTGACCCTGGCCGAGGTGCGGGTGACGGTGCCCACCAAAAAGTCGGCGCCCGCCCGGCGCCGGCGCGCGGGCTCCGCCGAGCCGGGCGCCGCCGCGGCCGCCGACGGCGACGACCCGCCCGTGCGCTGGGTGCGCCTCGACCCGCACGGCGACATGCTGGCCACCGCGGTCGTGCTGCAGCCGGCGTCCGCGTGGGCGGCGCTGCTCGACGGCGCGGCCGACGCGGGGGCGCAGCGGTGTGCGGTGAGAGGGTTGGCTGCCGGCCCGCCGACTGCCTACGCCGTCAACGTCCTGGCCGCCGCCCTGGACAACGGCGACCTGCACTGCCGCGTGCGCGCCGACGCGGTGGCCGCGCTGGCCGGGGCGGGGGCGGGAGGGCTTGAACGCGCTCTCGCGTGGGTCGACCGCCGCGCGGCGCGCCCCTGGCGCGCCCTCGCCGCCGACCCCGGCGAGGCCGCCATTCTGGCGGCCGCCGTGCGCGCGGTCGCGCGCGCGCGGGACGCGGACGGCGCGTCGCCGCGCGAGGCGGCCGACGCGGTCGCTCGGCTGGCGGCAGGGGCCGGCGCCGGTGGCGGCGGTCCGCTCGCCGGCGCCGGCCTGGCCGCCGCCCTCGTCGAAGCCCTGGGCCACCTGCGCCCGCCCGACGCTGAGTCCGCGGCCGCCATCGCGGCCGCGCTCGGCGCCCGCCTCGCGCGCGACGGCGCCGCCCCCTCGCACGGCCGCGCCGTCGCGCGCGCCGCGCTCGGCGCCGCCGCCGAGCTCGCCTGCGCCAGCGCGGCGTCGGGCGGGTCGTTGGACGGCCTGCACGCCGTGCTGGCCGACCACGCGGCGCCGGGGCGGCACCCGGGCGTGCGCGGCGCGGCGCGCGCGGCGGGGGTGCGCGCTGCGGCCGCGACGTGCGGCGCGGACGCAGCGTTGGCGACCGCGCTGGAAGCTCTGACAGAGGACTCCGCGCCCTCTGTGCGTTCCGCCGCCCTGGAAGCCTTGCTCGCCTCGCTGCAGGACGGCGCGCGGCGCGGGTGGGCCCCCGCGCGCGGCGGCGACCCCGCGCCGCCGACGCCTGCCGCCCTCGCCCCGCTGGCGACGCTCATGGCCGAGTCGCCCATCCCGGCCGAAGCCCACCTGGCCTTCATGTGCCTGCAACTCGCCGGCGGCGCCCCCCCCACGCTCTGGCGCGACCCGGAAGCCGGCGACGACATTTGGGCGTCGCTTGGCGGCGCCGACCGCGGCGGCGCCGCGCCCGCCGCGTCGGGCGGGTCCCAGGGGCGGCGCGGCGGGGCGGGCCTGGTGGTGCGGCTCAAGGGCGTGGGGTCGACCGCGCTGCCGGCGGCGTCCGAGTCGGTCGGCGGCGCGCGGTCGGGGCGCGCGCGCGCGTCACCCTCGCCGGGGCCCGCTGAGGACGCGGACAGCGCGCAGCCGGCCGTGGCGGCGACGGGGTGGGGGTTTGCGCTGCCGCCGGCGCCAGTGGCGGCGGCGCAGGTCGCGCCGCCGCCGCCGCCGCCGCCGCCTCCCGCTCCTCTGCCGCCGCCTCCTCCGCCACCGCCCCGCCCCTCGATCAAGGTCAAACTGCCGTCCACCGCCCCGCCCGCGCCGGCGCCCACGGGCGGCAGCGGCATCCGGGTGCGGCTGCCGGGCGCGCCGCCCGCGCCGCCCGCCGGCCCGCCGCCGCCCGCCGGCCCGCCGCCCGCCGCAGGCGACCCGCCCAAGCCCAAGATCAAGCTCAAGCTCAGCTTCGGGGGCAAGAAGGACGATAAGGATGGGCCGGACGAGAAGCGGCCGCGCGCCGAGTGATGAGGGAGGAGAGGCGCGCGCCGCGTTTTTGTCGAGGGGCGGGAATGTTGCACCCTCTTCCCCACCCTCTTCCCACCCTCTCTCTCTCTCTCTGCAAACGCCCGCAAAACAGCCACCCCCGCAGACAGAGCGCAGAACTCCCCAAAAGAAAAAGGCGCCGCACACGCGCGGCTCACGTGCCGCCGCCCTCGTCCGCCGGCGAGTAGGCGGGCGACGTCGGGCTGTACGCGGGGCTCGTGGGCGAGTAGGCCGGCGAGGTGGGGCTGTAGGCCGGCGAGGTGGGGCTGTAGGCCGGCGACGTCGGGCTGTAGGCCGGCGACGTCGGGCTGTACGCCGGCGACGTCGGCGAGTACGCGGGGCTCGTCGGGCTGTAGGCCGGCGACGTCGGGCTGTACGCCGGCGACGTCGGCGAGTAGGCCGGTGACGTCGGGGAGTAGGCCGGCGACGTGGGCGAGTAGGCGGGCGAGGTCGGCGAGTATGCCGGCGACGTCGGCGAATACGCGGGGCTCGTCGGAGAGTAGGCCGGGGACGTCGGGCTGTAGGCCGGAGACGTCGGGCTGTACGCCGGCGACGTGGGGCTGTACGCGGGGCTCGTGGGCGAGTAGGCGGGGCTCGTGGGCGAGTAGGCGGGGGACGTCGGCGAGTAGGCCGGGCTCGCGCCGCCATACGCCGGCGACGCGGCCGCCGGCGAAAACCCGCCGCCCGCGGGCGACCACGCGACGTCGCCCGCCAGAGGCGACCAGACGCCCGGCGAGCGAAAGACCGAGGGCGACGCGTGCGAGGGCGTCATGCCCGGCGTCGCGCGCCCCGGCGTCGCGCCGCCCGCGCCGCCGCCGCGCCCGTCGTCGCCCGCGACCGCGACCTCGACCGCGTCCGCCAGCCGCGCCTCGTCCAGGAGCAGGTCGAACGCGCCCGTGCCGCACGGCGCGAGCTGGCCGAGCATGACCGCCTCCGACACGCCGTTCATGTCGTCCGTCTCGCCAAACATGGCCGCCCGGAACAGGATGTCGACCGTCTCCTCGAACGACGCCCGGGCCAGGGGGCCGGCGTCGGAGCGGGCGATGCCGTGGCGGGTGATGGCGGTGAAGTGGCCGCGCGTCGTCATGGAGTCGCACAGCACGGCCAGGTGGCGGTAATTCACGTACGACCCGTCAAACTCGATCACGCCGCGCACCTCCTTGAGCAAGGCGCCGCGCGCGGCTTCAATGCCGAGCACGTCGATGACTTCGACGAGGTGGTTGGAGATCGTGCGCGTCGCGTCGACGTCGGGGTGCGCCAACACCTCGAGCAGGTTGACCCCCTCCGTGTCCAGCATCCACTCGGCCTCCTTGGCGTAGCCGCCGGGCGCGGACGCGTCGGGGAGCAGGCGGTCGGTCTCCCGGATGAAGACTTTTTTGATGTCGGGCACGCCCTGCAGCGCGACTTGGGAGAGCATGGTGCCCTCCACCCGCTTGAGGAAGGCGTCATCGTGGTCGGCGGCGGCGTCTTTGTCGCCCTCGTCGCCCAGGATGCGGATCTGAGAGAGGGGGGGCGGGGGGAGGGGGTGGGAGGCCGCGCGCGCGCCGACCCCGCGGGGCGGCG
>Ga0315284_10000431_pt1 | contig 57753 bp, 58 predicted proteins | sample YL17G09_16_MG_FD_203696 | JGI IMG/M metagenome (GOLD analysis project Ga0315284, IMG submission 203696) | Sediment microbial communities from Yellowstone Lake, YNP, Wyoming, USA - YL17G09_16 | ecosystem: Environmental > Aquatic > Freshwater > Lake > Sediment | place: USA: Wyoming | collected...
AATCTGGCATCATGGAGAAAGAACATTCCCGAATACATTAACTACTACAATACCGAACGACCGCACCTGGGACTTAATATGCAATCACCGCTTCAGGTGTTGCGAAGGTATTGAGCTAAAAACATATACAGGTTATTTTAACTTTGGTAATTTTTTCTGATTTATTGTAGTATTATTAAATAAGCGCCGCTTAGTTAATTTTATTTTGGGCATGAAATCAAAAGTTTTTAAATTAATCTTTCTTTTTTGTCTCGCCGTCTCACTTTTTGGGGCTAATAAAGTTTTGGCTTTTTCGATTGGCGACTCAAAAAATTTTAATGTGGATCCTTCGTACGATTATTCCAATCGCACCGTAGTTCAGGCAACGGTGCAAAAGATCGGCGAGCGGGCGATTTTTTATGTTGAAAACGATTGGTGGAATAGCGCGGCTAATAAAGACAGCGTAAGGGCTGACATCTCTAATTTATCAGATGAATTTGATAGGGTTATTTATTCTCGTTTGACCTCGGTTTTTGGAATGGAATGGTCGCCCGGTATTGATAATGATTTTAAAATCATTATTTTGATTACCAAAATGAAAGAGGAGGCCGGCGGCTATTTCAATCTGGCCGATGAATATCCCAGAACCGAATCTCCCTATTCAAATGAACAGGAAATGATTTATTTAAACGGCATATATTTAGATTTAAACCGGACAAAAGGTTTTTTGGCTCATGAATTTCAGCACTTAATAACGTTTTATCAAAAAGAAAAGTTAAAAAATTTAACAGAAGAAACATGGTTAAACGAAGCGCGCTCCGAATATGCCGCGACGCTTTTGGGTTATGACAATGTTTACTCTGGCAGTAATTTAGAAAAACGAGTCAATGAGTTTCTGCGTACCCCTTCAGATTCTCTGACTGAATGGGACGGCGAAACTTATGACTACGGCTCGGTCAATATATTTATGCAATATTTAGTCAGCCATTACGGCGAAAATATCTTGACCGAAATGATGAAAGCTAATACCGTCGGCACAGCCAGCATCGATCAAGCCTTGGCAAACTTGGGATATAGCGAACGCTTTTCAGACGTCTTTACTAATTGGACCATCTCTAATTTCGTTAACGACTGCCAATTTGGCGACGGACAGAAATTTTGTTATTTAAACATTTTACCTTATACGGTGTTTCATTTGTCACCGACGGCAACTAATTTGGTGACATTAAAAGAAGGCACAACTTTTTCTTCGTCCAATAACGCAAAAGATTGGACCGGTTACTGGTATGAGCTGGTACCGAGTGCGAGCTTACCTGCGGCGGCCAATTTAAATTTAGCCGTCAGCTTTAAAATTAAAGATACGGCAAGTAACTTTCGAGTACCGATTATTGTTATTAACAGAGAAGGAAGTAAAAGCCTTAGATATATAATGCTCGTTGGCCCGCTTGGGTCCGACATTATTTTTAATTTTGGTACGAAAGTTAAAAGTTTAATTTTAATTCCCTCCAGCCAAACCAAATTTGCCGGTTCCTTTTCGAACGAACCGCCTTACAGATTTTTTTATACAGTTACGGTTACATCAGCCAATCAAATTTCTTCGCTAACAAATATAATCTCTGACCAAAATTCACAGACGGGGACGATGACTGACAGCAATTCCAATCCTAATTATGCGGACGGTTCTTTAATACGAGCGGCCGGTGATTACCGCGTTTTTGTGATTAACGGAAAATATAAACGATGGATTCAGTCGCCGACAATCTTTGCTGCCTACCCGCATTTTAAATGGCAAAACATCATTGAGGTCACGCCGGTCCAGCTTAATTGGTATCAAGATGCCTGGCTAATTCGTGCCGATGGCGATGCCCGCGTCTGGGAAGTTAATGGAGATTTAACCAAACATTGGTTAAATATGAGCGCAGAGCAATTTTCTCAGTCTGGCCGTTACTGGGATATGGTTTTTATAATTAATAAAACCGAGAGAGATCTATACAAAACAGGGGCCCAGGTATTAAAATAAAATAAACCCTTAGAAATGCCTTTGAAATTAAAACTTCCAAATTTGCAAGAGAATATTTTACTTGCCAGTCATACGACTTTTAGAATCGGCGGCCCGGCGAGATATTTTTTGGTAGCCAAAGACGAAAAAGAATTATTGGCAGCTTTGAGAGCAGCCAAAGAAAGCGCCACGCCGTTTTTTATTTTTGGAGGCGGCAGTAATCTGTTGGTCGCAGACGAAGGATTTGATGGGTTAGTAATAAAAGTTCAAAGTTCAAAATTCAAGGTTCAAAATGATAATTCAACATGTAAAATTATTGTAGAGGCCGGGACACCATTTACACGAATAATTTTAGAGACAACAAAAAACGGTTACGCCGGCGTTCAATGGGGCTTTGGGATTCCCGGAACTATTGGTGGGGCAATTTGCGGCAATGCCGGACGTTTAGGCCAAGCTATATCTGAAGTTGTTTTGGAAGTTAAAATTTTAGATAAAAATCTAAATGAAAAAATAGTCCCTTCGGATAAATGCGAATTTGACTATCGGGGATCAAGATTTAAAAAAACCGGTGAAATTATTTTGGAGGCAACGCTAGTTTTTAAAAAAGAAAAACAGGAATTAATTAATAAAATTTTAAACGAGGCCAAAGAAGTAATTAAAAATTCTCCGCCGTTTCCATCAGCCGGCTGTGTTTTTAAGAACTATCAAGTAGGGGAGGGAGACTCATTATTAAAGAACCATCCGGAACTTAGCGAACGAATTCGGGGCGGCAAAATTGGTGTCGGCTATCTGATAGAACAGTGCGGTCTGAAAGGGAAACAAGCGGGGGGCGCAAAAATTTGGGAAGGTCATGGCAACTATATCGTTAATACCGGCGGCGCCAGCGCTAAGGATGTTTTAACCTTAATTGATTTGTGTAAAAAAGAAGTCAGAAAGAAATATGAGGTTGATTTAAAAGAAGAAATTAGATATTTAAAAATGGAGTAGTCGCGAATATACGAATTTATCCAAATATACTAATTCGTATATTATTTAAAATTTGTATATTCGTGATTACTCCAAGATTATGAGAAAAATTATCAAAACCAAAGATTTAAATTTAACGGATGCAATAGAAGATTATTTAGAAAAAAAATTGTCGAGTTTAGAAAAATTTACTTCTGATTTTAATCAGGAATCAATCATCACAGAAATAGAAATCGGCCGCACGACCCGCCATCACCAAGCCGGCGATATTTTTCGGGCCGAGATTAATTTAAGTATCAACGGTAAATTGTTTCGGGTTGAATCAGAAAGAGACGATCTTTACGCTGCCATTGATGAAGTGCGCGATGACCTGGAACAAGAAATAAGAAAATTTAAAACTAAAAAAGAAACTGTTTTTATCCGCGGTGCGCGAAGCCTTAAAAAACAAATTCGGCTATCGCCGCTGGCACGCTTTAGAACGAAAAAGTAATTTAAAATTTTTATTGATGCGCCCCGACCCGCAAAATGCGGGTCGGGGCGCATCTTTTTTTAAAAAAATATTTATCCACTCTTGTATTTGTTTGAAATTATTCTATACTTAAAATGAAAACAATTTTAAAAAATAATTTCAAAATAGATTTTATAGAATTATTTCACAAAAAATATAATTTTGTAAATCAAATCAGAAAATAAAAAATGATTCCCAGTCGCGTATTTTTCACCAAAGGTGTCGGCATCCACAAAGAATATTTGACTTCTTTTGAATTAGCGTTGCGCGATGCCGGAATTGCGCCCTTTAATTTAGTAACCGTTTCCAGTATCTATCCGCCCGGCTGCAAAAGAATTTCTAAAGAAGAAGGTTTAAAATTAATTAAACCGGGCCAGATTATTTACTGCGTTATGAGTCGTAATGCCACAAGCGAGCCTAATCGCTTGGTCGCGGTTTCTGTTGGTTGCGCGGTACCGGCCGAAGCAGAGCAGTATGGTTATCTTTCCGAGCATCATTCTTTTGGGGAAACCGATCAGAAAGCGGGCGATTATGCCGAAGATTTGGCAGCGACGATGCTGGCCACAACGCTTGGCATTGAATTTAATACCGACACAGCCTGGGATGAACGTGAACAGCTTTATAAAACCAGCGGCAAAATTATCCGTACCATAAACATTACCCAGTCGGCGTTGGGTAACAAAGACGGTTTGTGGACGACTGTTTTGGCAGCGGCGGTATTTATTATGCCCCATTATTTGGAACAAAAAGATAATAACGGCGGGGAAAAGCCCAACCAATGATTTTAAAATTCTGCAAAGAATGCTGCGAGTGCTGCCAAGAAGACGGCTATCTTGATATTTTCATGTCGCATTCTGACGTAAAAAAAATAAATGCCGATTGCGTCAAAAAAACCGGGCAGCTTTACAAGTTTAAAAAAAGTGAAAATTTTGTTTGCCATTTTTTAAGTTTAACGGGTTGTAGGCTGGAAGAAAAAAAGAGACCGCTCGATTGTCGGCTTTTTCCGATGACCTTTAACCTGAATAAAAACAAACCGGAATTTTTCTTTTTAGACGCTTGCCCGAAAATTTCTGAAATTCCAATAAACTGGATCGAAAAAACGATGAAGGAGGCGACAAGTGAATTAAAAAATTGGTCAAAAAAGGAAATAATGGCATATGTCAAAACTGAACCGCAGTGGAGGGCGATCCCAATAAGATTAAAAAAAAATGAAAAAATGCAGCGAAAAAAATTGTCTCGGTGGGCAGGCAATTAAACCAAAAAAAATAAAAAAGAACCTGAGAATCACTGAATTGGTCGATAATTATTTTCAAGCCTATAATTCCGCCCGTCTTAATGAAGCCTGCCGGTTATTCGCCCAAAAAATGCTTAACCCGCAGCACGACGTTACGATCGGTTTAACGCTGGCTGGCGCCATGACCCCGGCCGGGATGTCGGGAATAATAGTTTCGATGATGGAAGTTGGCTTTATTGATTTTATTATCGCCACGGGCGCCAATCTTTATCACGATATCCATTTTGCGTTAAATTACGAGTTGGTCAAGGGCGATTTTCAAGCCGACGACACAAAATTGTTTGATTTGGATATTGTGAGAATTTACGATGTTTTTCTTGAAGAAAAAATGTTGCTTGGCACGGACCAATATATCCGGGAATTAATTGAAGATGCGTCTTTTCCGAAAAAAGAGATGTCAACAAGCGATTTGCATTATTTAATCGGAAAACATTTACTAAAAAAATCGCCGACTCCAGAAGTTTCAATTCTCGCTCAGGCGGCAAAACACAACGTGCCTGTTTATACTTCTTCACCCGGCGATTCCAGCTTAGGCATGGAAATAGCCAGGTATTCGCTGGAACAGCCCGACTTGAAATTTAATCCCAGCCTCGATGTTTTAGAGACTACGGCTTTCGTCGCCTATGCCAAGGAAAACGGAGCGATATTGGTCGGCGGAGGCAGCCCGAAGAATTTTTATATGCAGACGCAACCGATGCTTTGGCAGTTTTTGAACATGTCTCGCGGCGGGCATGATTATTTCATTCAAATTACGATGGATTCACCGCAATGGGGCGGACTTTCCGGCGCGACTCCAAGCGAAGCAGTTTCTTGGGGAAAAATCAACCGAGAAGAATTGCAAAACACGGTGGTAGTTTATTCCGATTCTACAATAGCCGTACCAATTCTTTTCTCTTATGTTTTTGATAATTGTAATCCAAGGAAGAAGAAAGAGCTCTTTTTGAAAAAAGACCTACTAGTTGAAAAATTGAGAAAAGAATATAAAAAGAAAAAAACTGAATCATATAGTTAATTAAAAATGACTAACGGTAACGGCAACCATTTTGAAAAAAAGAAATTCCTGTTCGTCTCTTGGGAATCTTTGAGCGGTGATTTGGCTTGGAAAATTCAAAAAGAGGGTCACGAAGTAAAGGTTTTTATTGAAAGCAAGGCCGACGAAGACGTGTATGACGGAATTTTAGAAAAAGTGGATCGGTGGGGCGACTATATGGATTGGGCGGACATCATTGTTTTTGATGACATAGGGTTTGGACCGACGGCCGAAAAATTAAGGAAAGCCGGTAAGCTGGTGGTGGGCGGTTCGATCTATGCAGATAAAACAGAAGACGACAGGAAGTTCGGCCAGGACGAGATGAAAAGGCTTGGCATGACGACCCTGCCTAATTATTTTTTTGAAGATTTTGACGATGCAATTTCTTTTTTGAAAAATACCCCAGGCCGCTATGTGATGAAGCCGAGCGGAAAAGCGCAGAATGAAAAGAACCTTTTATTCATCGGCGAGGAAGAAGACGGGCGCGATATCATAGAAGTTCTTGAACACAACAAGGTAGCGTGGGCAAAGAAAATTAAGGCATTTCAGCTTCAAAAATTTGTGGCGGGCGTGGAGGTTGCGGTCGGCGCTTTCTTTAACGGACAAAAATTTATTTTTCCGATAAATATTAATTTTGAGCACAAGAAGCTGTTTCCGGGAGAAAGAGGTCCGTCCACCTGGGAAATGGGGACATTAATGTATTGGACCAACTCGAGCTCAATATTTAACGACACTTTGGCTAAGATGGAAAATGTTTTGGCGCAAAGCAGTTATGTCGGCTACTACGATATTAATTGTATAGTAAATGGTCGCTGTATTTATCCGCTTGAAATAACGGCTCGATTTGGCTATCCGACAATTAGCGTCCAGATGGAGGGGACCCTAACTCCAATGGGAGAATTTTTATATAACCTGGCAAAGGGCGAAGATTTTGAAATCAAAACTAAAAAAGGATTTCAGATTGGAGTCGTTATGGCGGTACCTCCTTACCCCTTCAGCAGTGATGAAATTTTTTCTATGCATAAAGACTCGTCAATTTTGTTCAAAAATCCAAGCCAAAGCGAAGAAGTCCACATCGGCGATGTTAAAAAAATAAACGGTGATTTTAAGCTTGCCGGCAACACAGGATATGCTTTGGTGATCACAGGCTCCGGCCTCACCGTGGAAGAAGCAAGAGCCCAAGTTTATAAACGGCTCAAAAATATAAGATTACAAAGTATGTTCTATCGAGTTGATATTGGCAACCGTTGGTATAGAGATAGCGACAAATTGCAAGCCTGGGGGTATATATAATGCTAAAGATGACAAAAAATAACCTATTTTATTTGGGAGGCGAGTTTTCTTTGTTGAAAAATTCAAAAGTAGTAGTTGTGCCATTTGGATTTGAAAAATCAGTTTCGTATGGCCGTGGTACAAGTCGCGGACCAGCTGCTATAATTCAAGCCAGCCATCAAGTAGAATATTATGATGAAGAACTTGCGCAAGAAACCGGTAAAAAAATAGGCATCGCCACTTTAGAAAAAATTAAGGTAGGAAAGTCTTTCTCTTTAGCTAGAAAGCAAATACAGCCAATCATAGGAAAGATCTTGAAAAATAATAAATTTCCGTTGACTTTGGGGGGCGAGCATAGTATCACCCCTTTTATAATCGAAACTATAAAAAATTTTAGTCAAAAAGAATTCAGTATTTTACAGTTTGACGCGCACGCCGATTTGCGCGATGGCTATCTGGGCCAAAAATATTCCCACGCCGCGGCGATGCGCCGATGCCTGGATTTTTCCGACGTAAATTTAGTGCAAATCGGCGTGCGCAACATCAGTACCGAAAACGATGAGCTGAATTTTTGGGAAAAAAATCAAAATCGAATCAAGACTTTTTGGACCAAAGACAAAAAAGACTGGAAAATCTCCGAGATAGTCGATATGTTAAAAGAAAATGTTTATCTAACCTTTGATGTTGACGCACTTGATCCTTCAATCATGCCATCATGCGGCACGCCCGAACCCGGGGGATTGGGTTGGTACGAAGTTTTGGATATTTTGCGTGCTGTGGCCAAAAACAAAAAAATAATCGGCGCGGATTTTGTGGAGCTTGCTCCAATTAAAAACTTTCACGCTCCTGATTTTTTAGTTGCGAAATTGATTTATAAAATATTGGGATACATTTTTAACAAATAAAAAATGGTTTTGACCTCCGATTTTATAGGGCGGCTTAAGCAGCTCTTTTTGTTTGCTTTTTTGAAATTTTTTGGGTATAATTGGGTATAAAATAATGAACTGGATTCCGGATCAAGTCCGGAATGACAATCTATAGCATGTCACTTTTAACGAAAATTTTCGGTGATTCGAATTCGCGGATCGCCGGTCAATATCAATCAACCGTAGAAAAAATCAACAAACTCGAACCGCAGTTCGAGGCTTTTTCTATTGAGCAGCTGAAAAATAAGACGACGGAATTCAAAGAGCGATTAGCGAAGGGCGAATCGCTTGATGACATTTTGCCAGAAGCATTTGCGGCCGTGCGCGAAGCGGCCAAACGCACCATTGGCCAGAGGCATTTTGATGTACAGCTAATTGGCGGAATGGTCCTACACCAAGGTCGGATTGCGGAAATGAAAACGGGCGAAGGAAAAACTTTGGCGGCAACGCTCGCGGTGTATCTGAATGCGCTGGAAGGCAAAGGCGCGCACGTGGTCACGGTTAACGATTATTTGTCCAAACGCGATACTAACTGGATGGGCGCTATATATCACGCGCTGGGTTTGACGGTCGGCTGTCTGCAGCATGAAATATCATATTTATATGAGCCGCAAATCATTGATAAAAACGAAGTCACGGTTGAAATGGAAAATTTAAAACAAGTGGCGCGCGGCGAGGCATATCGCGCCGATATTACATATGGCACCAACAACGAATTTGGTTTTGATTATTTGCGCGATAACATGGTTGATAATTTGTCGCAGATGGCGCAGCGAGTGGCCGGGCATCACTTTGCCATTGTTGATGAAGTAGACAGTATTTTGATTGACGAGGCGCGTACACCTTTAATCATTTCTGCGCCCGATGCGGAATCAACAAAGCTATATGAAACTTTTTCCCGCATTGTGCCGCGTCTGAAAGAAAATGAAGATTATAACATCGATGAGAAAATGCGAGTTTCGACCTTGACCGAAGCGGGAATTGAAAAAGTAGAAAAAGCGTTGGGCCTGGGTAATATTTATACCGAGGGCGGCGTCAGATATGTCCATCACCTTGAGCAGGCATTGCGCGCACAGACATTATTTCGCCTCGACAAAGATTATGTGGTCAAAAACGGCGAAATTATTATAGTGGACGAATTCACGGGTCGCCTTATGCACGGCCGTCGCTATAGCGAGGGTTTGCACCAGGCGCTTGAAGCTAAAGAAGGAGTGGAGGTGCAAAAAGAATCGCGCACCTTGGCGACGATTACTTTTCAAAATTATTTTCGCATGTATAAAAAATTGGCCGGCATGACCGGCACAGCTTTCACTTCGGCGGAGGAATTCAGCAAAGTTTATAAACTGGAAGTTGTGCAAATTCCTACCAACAAACCTATGATTCGCACCGACCTGCCAGATAGTGTTTACCGGACAGAACCGGGTAAATTTCAGGCGGTGATTCGGGAAATAAAAAAGTGCCATGAAGTCGGCCAGCCGGTGCTGGTGGGTACGGTTTCCATTGAAAAAAATGAAACCTTGGGGCAATTGCTGGCGCGCGAAGGAATTGCGCACGAAATTTTGAACGCCAAAAATCACGAAAGAGAAGCGCAAATTATTGCCAAAGCCGGCGAGCCGGGCGCGGTGACGATTGCTACCAACATGGCTGGCCGCGGCGTCGATATAAAGCTGGGGGGATTTGGCGCTCAGGCGGGTTCTTCGTTCTCGGCCACCCACTCCAGCCCTGCCCCGCCAGCGGGCGGGGCGCCGGCCTTCGCTCAGAACCCGCCTGAGCGCCAAGGTGAGATGTCCGATTACGAAAAAGTTGTTAAAGCGGGCGGCTTGCATATCATCGGTACCGAGCGCCATGAAGCGCGCCGTATCGACAACCAGTTGCGCGGCCGTTCCGGCCGGCAGGGCGATCCGGGCTCTTCGCGGTTTTTCGTTTCGCTGGAAGATGACCTGATGAGAATTTTTGCGCCCGATAGAATCAAGCGAATGATGGAAATTTTAAAAGTGCCTGAAGATCAGCCGATAGAAAATAAAATGATTTCGCGCGCCATAGAATCGGCCCAGGCAAAAATTGAGGGCTTCAATTTTGATTTGCGCAAACACGTTTTGGAATATGATGACGTGATGAACAAACAAAGAGAGACGATATATCGCAAGCGCCGAGAAATTTTAGAATCAACCGACCTGCGCCAGCCGGTTTTGGATATGATTTCTGAGCAAATCACTCAAGTGATAAATTTTCATACGCAAGAAACCTATAAGGATAGTTGGAATTATGAAGAAATCTTCGAAAATTTGAATACGATTTTTCCGCTGTCTAATCAGGCACGCCAAGATATGAAAGATACCAAAACAAAAGATGATTTAATAAATTATTTAATTGAATTAGCTAGGAAGGCGTATGAAAATAAAGAGAAAGAAATCGGTGAAGATAAGATCAGGAATGTTGAAAAAATGGTTTATCTGCGAACGATTGACATGCTTTGGATGGATCATTTGGACGAGATGGAACATTTGCGCGACTCAGTGCGCCTGCGCGCTTACGGCCAAAAAGATCCTTTAGTAGAATACAAAAACGAAGGTCACAAACTATTTCAGCGTTTGCTTGGTACGATTCAGACAAATTTTGTTGGAATGATTTATAAAGTTTCGCTAACCGCGCCTTCCGCTCAGCCAGCGCCAACTATTGTGCGGCGTCCTCCGATGATGTTTGGCAGTCAGCCAGTTGCCGGCGGCAAAAAAATGGGATTACCCGTCGGCGCCAAAAATACAAAAGTGGGGCGCAACGATCCCTGCCCGTGCGGTTCGGGGAAGAAATACAAACGTTGTGGATTTGTGAACAGCGAGGAACATCAAAAGTTTATAAACAAAAAACAATATGAAGAATTCAAAAGAAATTAAAAAAATCGTCAAAGATAAATATAAAGAAATAGCAGTTAGCGGATCGTCCTGCGGCTGTGGGTGCAGTAGCGCAAAGAATGTCTCAAAAAGTATTGGCTATTCCGAAGAAGAGTTAAAGATTGTCGGCGAGGCAAACCTCGGTCTTGGTTGCGGAAACCCCCTAGCTTTCGGAAAAATAAAAGAGGGAGATGTTGTGCTGGATTTGGGTTCGGGAGCCGGCATAGACGCTATTTTGGCCGCAAAAAAAGTCGGGAGCAAGGGAAGGGTTATCGGCGTGGATATGACCGAAGAAATGGTAGCAAAAGCAAAAGCGAATGCAGAAAAACAAGGCATAAAAAATGCGGAGTTCCTCTTAGGCGAAATAGAAAAATTGCCGCTTAAAGACAATTCGGTTGATACGATAATCACTAACTGCGTTATAAATCTCACTCCCGACAAAGCCAAAACATTCAGTGAGGCATACAGAGTTCTTAAACCAGGCGGAAAGATTTATCTTTCAGACATTGTTTTATTGGAAGAGCTTTCAGATGAACAAAGAAATGATAAGGATTTGTTATCCGGCTGCGTTGCAGGGGCTTTATTGAAAGAAGATTATCTGGATAAGATAAAAAGTGCTGGGTTCAATGTTCGTATCCTTTATGAGAATAAAAAGATTAGCAAAGAGCAATATGATGGCATTGCTTTGGAGAGTATAATGGTTGAATTATCGAAATAGTAAAATTATAAAATTGCTAAATACGAGCTGCTTACTTGATTTGGGAAACGCCTCTCCTATTCGTATAGCAGTTCAAAAGGTGTCATGGGGCGTAGGGAATAAAAATATGGAAGAAGCAAAACAAATAAAAGCGGTAGTATTCGATGTCGGAGGAGTGTTATATGGACGGAGTGTCGGAGGAGAATTTCAGAAGCGGAATGGCGAAGGATCGATAAATAGGGGTGTGGTTTATCTAATTCAGAAATTGAAGTTGTGTGGCTACCGGATAGGGATATTGTCAAATACTATAAGCAAGTCGAGAGAAGGGCTTAAGCGAATGCTTAAAGAAGACAATGTCCTCGAATTGTTTGAAGTAATTGTCACATCTGATGATGCAGGAATCAAAAAACCAGATGTACGGATATTCAATTTGCTAAGAGGTAAACTGTTTTTAAAGCCGCAGGATATATTGTTTATCGATGATGAACAAAGGCAAATTGACGGAGCCGAAAAGTTAGGAATAAAGACAATGCTTTTCCAGGATGCCACACAGCTTGAGGCCGATTTAGTAGTTATAGGTGTCTTGCATAAACAGGAATAAAAGTAAAAAAATGCCATGGAAGATAGAAAAATAAAACTTGTTGATGTTAGTGATTTTGGATTTGTTGTCGAGCCTCGGTATTGGTTTTATGGCTGGGCAAAGTCGCCAAGAATTTTTGCCAGAAAATCGGCTGTGAGCGCGTTGCTCAAAGCGAAAAAATTTTTGCCCAAAGGCTATAATTTTAAAATTTGGGATGGCAGCCGTGAATTGAAAGTTCAGTTATTAATGCTGGAAAGCATCAGAAAAAGAATCAGCCTAATTTATCGGGGATTATCAAAAACTGAGCTCGAAAAAGTGGTTTTAAAATTTGGTGGGGCGGCTAAAAAAATAGAAAAGCGTTTAGATACGCATCAAAGCGGCGGCTCTTTTGACCTAACAATTGTTGATCGGCGGGGTGAAGAATTATATATGGGCACAGACCACGATGACCTGACCAAAAGAGCAGCGACAAACTATTTTGAAAAAAATAAAAAATTGACGGCGCCAGAACGAGAAGCGCGCAAGAACCGAAGACTGATTAAAAAAGTAATGACAAAAGCCGGATTTAAAAATTATGCTCCCGAATGGTGGCATTGGAGTTATAAAAAATAGTTATTTAAAATAAGGAGGTGGTTATGAAAAAGGAACCGGATAAGGTTATGACGCTTTGTTTTGTGTGTGATTATTTAAGATCGGAGATAATTTTTGCGCTCAAAAAGTCCCGATTGGGTGAAGGACTACTGAATGGTTATGGCGGGAAAGTTCGGCCGGGAAAAGGAATAGAGCTAGAAGCAAAAAGGGAGCTCAAAGCGGAGTCAACGCTTGTCGCTTCGAAGATGAGAAAGATTGGCGTGGTATTTTATGAATTTTTGGACAACGGAAAACTTTTTGAATGCCATATCTTTTTGGTTGATATTGCTGATTGCAAAGGTCAGCCAAAAGAAACAAAGGAAATGGGGCCGCCGGAAAGATATAAAATGGATATGAATTTTATTCCGAATGATCGCATGTGGCAGGGCGACAAATTTATACTTCCGTATATCTTTGACGGACAAGATTTTCACGGCTGGATTTTTTATGATAATCCAGACGAAAAGAATGTGTTAAATCATAAATTATCCGTTTGCTAGATTGAAAGTTGATAAGGCGGGTAAAAATTGCTCGCCTTTTTTTTGACTTAATTTTGTCTTTGTGTTATGCTTTAAAATCAAAAGAATTAGTACGTTTTATCAAAAAGGGAGGGATAAAGATGAGCGGGAAAGAAGACAATTATGCGGATGAGCTAGGAAAAACAATTTATGATCTTACCTGGCAAGGTGAACTTTGGTGACGAAACGGAGCTATAGCCTGGAGTAAGCGGAGGTATCGGCATTTAGAGAGCTTGGGTAGGGAAGGCGACGGTGCCAGCGCTCTTTCCAGTACGTATTACACCGCTTGGGGCAACGCGTTTTCTCGGGGGTGGTTGGTTAGTGGAATTTGGTGCGCGGTTTGGGCATTAAGTTGGTCTAATTTCACTGAAAAAAAGATTGGTTTGGAAAGAATGACGCATGGCCAGCTTGATGTAAGGGGCAGTATTCTGGCGCTGTGGTATATGTATCGCAAAGCGGAGATATGTTTGAGAAAGGCGCTGGAGAAAAAAGATATAAGCATCGACAGCCGGGCTTTGATTTTGTGTAAGCTGGGAGAAGTTCAGGACAGAAAAATCCTGAATAGGATAAGAGGAGAAGATGGGGGTATTGTTTTTGGGGAAGCGGTAAGAATTGAAGGTGTTAAAAATACCACGCGCGTCAGGGTCCTGAAAGCTTTAGGCCAGCACATGCTTCGCAAAAAAAGAAGCAGGCCGCTAGATTATAAAATGGTAGCAATGCGTTTTTTGAAAGAGGCGCTGGAAATCGCCGAACGCGATAATTTGGGCGACCAGATTGTCAAAATAAAAGCACTGATGAGGAGGTGAAAGATGCTCAACTGTAAAGGACGAAAAACCGGGAAGAGGGAATTGTCTAAATTGGGGCCTGGAGCTGGGTCGCAATTTCCTTCTTGTCCTACCTGCAAAAGCAATGATCGGGTAATTAAAAATGCCGATCTTCCGGCAATAGGCCAATTGTTCATTTCAAAACCCTCATATGATTATTTCTGCCAAAGATGCACGAGGGGTTTCTAGACTCGCGCGATAAAACCTTCATCATCTTTTTGTTTTAATTGACAAAAGGGTGATTTTTATTTAATATGGAATAAATAAATCTTATGTCTTCTATCTCTCGATTTTTTTCTGCCATATTCACGAAACAAAAAACGTCACGAACTGCTTGGATAGTGGTGGCGATTTTTTTGTTGGCGATTTTTGCAGGTTTTGCTGATTATCCCAAAGCCTGGAATAGCACGGCCGACTGGCTGAACGCCCGCAAAAACGAACTTAGTATTTTTAGGGGGTTACCCAACATCCCGCAATTTTTTAACAAACCCTTTAAACTCGGGCTTGACCTGCAGGGCGGCACACATTTGGTTTACGAAGCGGATTTATCCAATATTGAAAAAGGGAAATATTCCGAATCAATGCAAGGGGTGCGCGATGTGATTGAACGACGAGTCAACTTGTTCGGGGTGACCGAGCCCTTGGTCCAAGTTGACACGGTCGGCAGCCACTATCGCCTGATCGTGGAATTGGCAGGAATAAAAGATATTCATCAAGCTATTGCAATGATCGGCGAGACGCCTTCTTTGGATTTTCGGGAGCAGCGTTCTGACTTGGAAACTCAAGCGATTATAGAAAGATATAATGGTTTGGCGCCCGAGCAGCAGCAAACATTTAGCGAAGATCCGTATTTCAAACCGACCGATCTCACCGGTAAATATTTGAAATCGGCGGTTTTACAGTTTGATCCCAATACCAATAAGCCTTCCATCGGTTTAGAATTTGATTCTGACGGCGCCAAACTTTTTGAGGACATAACTTCGCGAAATGTCGGCAAAAAAGTAGCAATTTATCTTGATGGTTCACCCATCAGTATTCCGACGGTGCAGGAGGCAATTTCCGGTGGGAAAGCCCAAATTACCGGTAGTTTTACGATTGACGAGGCAAAACAGCTGGCTCGACGTCTTAATGCTGGAGCGCTACCCGTGCCGATTAAATTGATAAATCAGCAAAGCATCGGTGCCTCGTTGGGTGAAAAATCATTGCACCAAAGCTTGTTTGCCGGCTTGATTGGAATTTTAGCGGTGGCGCTTTTTATGATCGGCTGGTATCGCTTGCCGGGCGTTTTGGCGGTAATTTCGCTGATAATTTATACGGCTGTGACGCTCATGATCTTTAAATTAATTCCCGTGACCTTAACCTTGGCGGGTATTGCGGGCTTTGTGCTGTCGGTGGGCATGGCGGTTGACGCCAATATTTTAATTTTTGAGAGAACCAAAGAGGAGCTGCGCTGGGGGAAGTCTTTGGGCGGGGCGATTGAGGAAGGATTTAAACGTGCCTGGACCTCCATTCGCGATTCCAATGTTTCCTCGCTAATTACCTGCGCGGTTTTGTTTTGGCTGGGGACCAGCATCATTAAGGGTTTTGCGCTGACACTCGCCATTGGAATTTTTATCAGTATGTTTTCGGCCATTACTGTCACGCGCAATTTTTTGAAATTAGTCGTTAGCGAAAAAATGGAAAAAAGATTATGGCTGTTTGGAATAAATAGACGCGGAACTAACGGATAGAAGCACGGAAAAAACGGAATAGTTCGGTGACTTCAGTGTTTATATATGATTAATGTAGTCGGTAAAAGAAAAATATTTTATGGGTTCTCACTAGCCTTAATCGGTGCAGGAATTTTTAGCGTTATTTTTTGGGGGTTGCATTTTGGTATTGATTTTAAGGGTGGCTCCTTGATTGAAATTAACTGGCAAGGCCAGCGTCCCGATGCTAAAACAGTTAAAGATATTCTTTCTCCTTTGGACCTCGGCGATATTTCCGTCCAGCCAGCAGGGGATACTGGGATGATTTTGCGTTTGAAGGACATTGACGAGGCAACACACCAGAATGTTCTATCGACTCTTGAACAAATTGGTCCTTTGCAGGAAACGCGTTTCGATTCGGTCGGCCCTGTCATCGGCGAGGAACTGAAGCGCCGAGCCTATAGCGCCATTGCCATGGTTTTGCTCTTAATAATTGTTTATATCGCATTTGCTTTCAGAAAAGTTTCGCGTCCCGTTGCATCATGGAAATACGGCGTAGCGGCGGTCATCGCGCTCTTTCATGACGTTTTCATTCCCACCGGCATTTTTTCAATTTTGGGTCATTATGCTGGTGTTGAAATCGATCTTTTGTTTGTGACGGGGTTGTTGACAATTTTGGGCTTTTCGGTCCATGACACGATCGTTGTTTTTGACCGAATTCGAGAAAATTTGCGCAAAGGAGTGGGTAAGAGCTTTGAAGATACGGTTAACGTCAGTATCAATCAGACGATTACCCGTTCCATCAATACTTCTTTAACAGTATTTCTGACGCTGCTGGCTATTTATATTTTTGGCGGAGTCAGCACCAGATTTTTTGCGTTGCTTTTGATGATCGGCATTTTTTTTGGAACCTATTCCTCAATTTTTGTTGCCAGTTCTCTATTGGTTACATCTGAGGCATGGCGTCAAAAAAGAATCGCAAAAAAACTAGGAAGATAAGTCTTCTCTCTACAGCGTTGACACATCTTTTTTAATGTGCTAATATAGGACTATAAATATTCAATGTAAAATTTGCTTTAAGGAGAGGCAAAAAAACAGATGTTAAATCCAATAGATTTAGTTAAAGAAATAATAGAAATCATTCCAAATAATCGCACCAAAGAAGTGGTCGTGCGGCGTTTTGGCTTGTCTGACGGCCAAAGACAGACCCTGGAAGCAATCGGCCGCGATTACGGCATCACGCGGGAGCGAGTGCGTCAAATTGAAGAAAATGGCTTGGCATCTCTGAAACATCCTCAGGTTAGCGCAAAATTGCAACCGGCCTACGACATTTTGTCTCGTCATTTGTCCGAATACGGCGATCTTAAAAAAGAGGATCGACTTTATGACGATTTGGCATTTATTTGCTATCCGGCCAAAGAAATCCAGGAGCGGGACAAAGAGTTGGCGCGCTGCCGCTCGGCCTTCTATTTAATTTTAACTTTAGGCCGGGACTTTGATCGCTTGGCCGAAGACGATAATTTTTATCCGGTTTGGACCGTAAATAAAAATTCCTTAAAGCTGGCTAAAAAAACGGTTGACTCTTTGGTTAAACATTTTAATGCCAAAAAGCAGGTTTTAAAAGACAAAGATTTATTTGTGGTTGCCAAGGCGATTTTTCCGGAATTATCGGATAAGGCGATTTATTCCTATATCGACGCCTCCAAAAATATTGAACAAAACCATTTGGGTTATTTTGGCTTGGCTCATTGGCCCGAAATCAGTCCGCGGGGCGTCAAAGACAAATCCTATATCATTTTAAAAAATTTTGGCAAACCGCTTCATTTTTCGGAAGTCACCAAAATGATTAATGAATCTTTGCCTTCCAGCAAGTTGGCTTATGTGCAAACGGTTCACAACGAATTGATTAAAGATCCGCGTTTTGTTTTAGTGGGTCGCGGGCTTTATGCACTAAGAGAATGGGGATATGAACCGGGCACCGTTGCTCAAACCATCGCTCAGATTTTGAAAAAAGAAGGTCCGCTGGACCGCCAGGAAATCATTGAAAAAGTTTTAGCGAAACGGCTCGTTAAAGAGAATACCATTTTAATCAATTTGCAGAATAAAAAAATATTTGCCAGAGACGAGCGGGGCAAATATTCGCTCAAGGCATAATATAAAATTTGGTTGTTCTTTGGGCGGAGGTCCCTCGTCCCGCTTTGGCGGGACTCGGGATGACGCGTTGCGTCAGTTTTTTAATAATAAATGAACTAAAAATGGAGGTTTTTAATTTATATTTCCAATTTGTAAATACATTTTTGAGCACGACTTGGATTTGGATGCCGTTTGTGCTGCCGGTTGTATTTGTTTACAGCTGGATGTATTATATCCAACGTTTTTATTGGAGAAGTTTGGATTGGGTGATGTTGGAAGTAAAACCTCCGCGGGAAATCGAAAGAACCCCAAAGACGATGGAGCAAGTATTTGCTGGTCTTTGGGGTTCTTTCGGTACGGTGAGCACCAAATACGAAAAATATATGAAGGGCAAGCTTCAGGATTATTTTAGTTTTGAAATTGTGGGAATGAACGGCGAAATTCATTTTTATATAAGAACTTTAAGAAAATACCGAGACTTGGTTGAGGCGCAAATTTATTCTCAATACCCGCAAGCCGAAATCAAAGAAGCAGAGGATTACACAAAAAAAATTCCCTACGATATGCCAAATAAAAATTGGGATTTGTGGGGCACTAAATTAAAACTTGATCGGGAGTCTATTTATCCTTTAAGAACCTATGTAAATCTAATTGACGTGACCCAAACCAGACAGCCCAATTTTCTTGATCCATTAGCTGGGTTAATGGAAAATTTGGGGAAACTGAAGCAGGGCGAGCAGATTTGGATTCAATTAGTTTTTCGGGCAACTGACGATAGGTGGCGAGAAAATGCCAATAAATTCGCTGAAAAATTTACAGAAAAAATGATGGGGAGAGAAAAGAAATCGTCAAAAAATGTGCTTGTTTCAGAAATTGGAGGCTGGGCCGAGGCAATCGGATCCGTTGCCAACGAATTAATTTCAGGCGCGCCCTCGGCCGCCAGCGCGAAAAAAGAGGAAAAATCAGCGACGACACGGATGGTCTTAATGCCGGCCGAGCGTTCGGTCTTAGAAGGAATAGTGGAGAAAGCCAGCAAAAAGGGTTACGAAGCAAAATTACAATGGGTCTATATCGGCCGCAAAGAGGTTTGGAATCCGGCCAACATCGCCGCCATCATGGGACTTTTTAATCAGTTTTCCAATTTAAGCATGAATACCCTAAAACCGGATGGAAGAAGTATGACCAAGGCTAATTATGCTTTTGCCAAATTTCGTAAAGCCTTCAGGCAAAGAAAATTAATGAGATTGATGCGCCAGCGTTCTTTTTGGGAGAGAGGGTATATTTTAAATCTTGAAGAGTTGGCCACTATATATCATTTCCCAACTGTCGCGGTTCAATCTCCGGTTACTCCTTATATCGTAACAAAAAAAGCTGGTGCGCCGGTGGATTTACCGTTAGAATAACCCTACTAATTTACGAATCATTACTAATTTTACCAATATTTATTCGTAATATTTGTAGAAATTAGTATATTCGTAGGGTGTCATGAATAACGAAAATATTACAATTTTTGCCGAAACCGATTTTCGCAATCAGAAACGGCGTTTTGGCATAAAAACAGACGACCGCCGCCGTCACATATACATCATCGGTAAAACCGGTACCGGTAAAACTACCTTATTGGAAAATATGGCTATTCAGGATATTCAGCGAGGGAATGGCGTAGGGATCGTTGACCCGCATGGCGAGTTTGCCGAGAAAATGTTGGATTTTGTGCCTTCAAATCGCATTAACGATGTTATCTATTTTAATCCGGCCGATTTGGAATTTCCGCTGGCTTTTAATGTTTTGGAAAAAGTAAATCCCGAATACCGTCACTTGGTGGCTTCGGGTCTGATGGGAGTTTTCAAAAAAATATGGCCGGACGTTTGGAGCGCCCGGATGGAATATATTCTAAACAACGCGGTTTTGGCTTTGCTTGAATATCCTGGCTCCACACTTTTGGGCATTAATAGAATTTTAGCCGACAGAGAATTCCGTAACAAAATGGTAGAAAAATTGAACGATCCTTCGGTCAAATCTTTCTGGATTAATGAATTCGCCAAATACCCCGATCGTTTTCGGGAGGAGGCGGTGGCGCCAATTCAAAATAAAGTCGGACAATTTATTTCATCGCCTCTTATCAGAAATATTATCGGCCAAACCCGTTCTTTGATTGATTTCCGGGAATTAATGGATAAAAAGAAAATTTTTATTGTAAACTTGTCTAAAGGTAAAATTGGCGAAGATGCCAGCCGTTTGCTTGGTGCGTTATGTGTCACCAAGATTCAATTGGCGGCTATGTCCCGCGTCGATATTCCGGAAGAGGAAAGAAAAGACTTTTGTCTTTACGTTGACGAATTTCAGAACTTCGCCACTGAAAGTTTTGTTAATATTCTTTCGGAAGCCAGGAAATATCACCTGTGTTTAATTTTGGCGCATCAATATATCGATCAGCTTGCCCAAGGCGAAAACACTACGGTCAAGGAAGCGGTTTTTGGCAACGTCGGTACAATGATTGCTTTTCGGGTAGGGGCGGCGGACGCAGAATTTTTGGAAAAAGAATTTGAGCCGGAATTCGTGCTGAACGATATGGTTAATCTGGGCTTTGCCCAGATCTATCTCAAACTGATGATTGATGGTTTTGCTTCGCGGCCTTTCTCAGCCACTACTCTACCGCCTTTGCCGCGAGTTGAATCCAGCCAGAAAGAAAAAATTATCCGTATTTCGCGCGAGCGCTACGGCCAGCCGCGCCAGGAAGTTGAAGAAAAAATTGCCCGCTGGAGCGGCATGTCGGAGACAGAAGAAAAGCGTGATACTGCGTCGATGTCCCCGGAAGCAGGTAAACCGAAACCGGCCAGATTTCAACCACAAATTCCCGGTTCACCAACTCGGAGTTCTCAGTCAGCATCGCAAATTTTTATTGATAAATGTTGGGATTGCGGCAAGCAGGTAGAGCTCAAATTTAAACCGGACGGCGTCAGACCCGTTTATTGCCGTGAGTGTTTAGTCCGGGTTAAAGCGCCCAAACCGCCTTCAAAAATTAGCTCTGAGCCGGTCATTAAAGAAACGGGCCAGCCTATTTCTTTAAACCAGGCAGTTCGAGAGCACACGGAAGAATTCAAACCGGTCAAGAAAAAACCGCGCAAAGAGGTGGATTTAACGGAACTGCGCAAAACATTAGAAGAAACGATTGGACCGATTCAGAAAGAGCCGGCGTTAAAAGAACCGTTGCCGGAAAAATCAACGAAAGAGAATATAATTGAAGATAAAAATGAGGCGGACGAGGGCAAAGAATTGAAGCCGGGCGAATCGGTAGAATTGTAAACATTAATATAGAAACAAAATCTCCTCCGCTTAAGCGGGGGAGATTTTGCTTTAAGACTTGTTTCTTATTTCCTTCCGGTGTATTCGCCGCTTTCGGTATTGACTTCAATTATATCGCCTTCTTCCACAAATAACGGTGCATCAATCATGGCGCCCGTCTCTATTTTGACTTGCTTTGTTCCGCCCTGAGCGGTGTTGCCGCGAATTGAAGGCGGCGCCTCAATGACCTTAAAATCCATTTTTATAGGTAAGTGCAAATTTATGATTTTTTCTTCAAAAACGGTCAATTCTACTTCGGAGTTTGGTTTCAAAAATTTTGATTTTTCGCCGATGATTTCTTGGGACAATTCAAAACGGGCTGAAGGATTATTAATTTCGCAAAAAACAAATTTATCGCGATGGGCGTAAAGAAATTTGGCATTTTTATAATTAATTTCCGCTTCTTGGAAATTATCGGTGTGCTGAAAATTCCGATTGATAATTTTACCGGTAATTATGTTTCTGATTTTTGTTTGCGCCACGGGCTTTCGCTGCTGCATGCGCAGAAAACTAAATTCCAGCACTTCATAAGGTTGGCCTTCTAAAATAAAAACTGTTCCGGGTTTGAGTTCATTGTAATTAAACATTAATTTTCAGGCTATTAAAGATAGATAGATTTTATATAACATAAAATTTCTAATTTGACAAATCATATAAGAGGATTTAACATTGGTTCATGACTCGGTTTTTTGAATCAAGTTCTTATTAAGGGGGTGAAGACGATGGGAGACAGGCCGCATAGAGAAGAGTCGGATGCGAAAAAGAACGCTTTGGCTGATTTAGAAAAATTAAGAAAAATCATGGATGGGATGAAGGCGCGATTACAGACTAAAGAAGAAGAAATATTACTAGCAGCAAAAAATACGATTGTTAACAGATGTTGGTGGGATACAAAACCATGCCAGTATTATTCAGAAATTAGAGGGTTCCAGGAAGCAAGAGATTTGTGTAATGGTTGCTGGCGGGTGGATCGTAAAAGATTTATTTTTATTTTAGAAGAAACCGTGCCCGATTTTACCCAATGCCTTAGAGACGAAGAAGAAGCTGCAAAAGAAGCAATTGAAAAAGGAGCTAAAGCAGAAATGGAGGAAACTTGGCAGGAGATTCACGAGGAGATTCTGGGGGTAATAGCGGAGTTTGAAGAAGAAAATTAAAGCGTAAAAAAAGTGCTTATATCCATAAAGCCTCGGTTTAAAACGCTCGGGGCTTTTCTTTTTGCTTCTCTTATAGTAAAAATAATTATATGGAACAAAAAAATAAAAAAGTTTACGCTGAGCAAGGTCGAAGGGTGATAGTGGCGATGTCGGGTGGGGTGGATTCATCGGTCGCCGCGGCGTTGCTAAAAAAACAGGGCTTTGATGTGGCTGGAGTTTTCATGCGTTTTTGGAAGCAATCTGAAGGTGAAATTTGTTTTCCAAGCGAGGGCGAGAAATCGGCCAGACGAGTGGCGGAAAAGTTAAAAATTTCTTTTTATACCTTGGATTTGGTCAAGGAATTTAAAAAAGAGGTGGTTGATTATTTTTTAGCCCAGCAGTCTCGCGGACGCACGCCCAATCCTTGTGTGGTTTGTAATAAAAAAATTAAGTTTGCCATGATGTTTAAAACAGCACTCAAGATGGGAATTGCTTTTGTTGCCACCGGACATTATGCTCGCCTGCGGTGTCTAGCAAATGATAAATCACAAATTGTTCTCGCGTCAGCTAAAGACAAACAAAAAGACCAGTCATATTTTTTATATCAGTTAAATCAGAGGCAATTAAGAAAAATAATTTTTCCGGTAGGAGATTATACTAAAGAGCAAGTGATGAAAATGGCCAGAAACTGGAAGCTACCCTGTCAGCGAGAGCAGAGTTTCGATTTGTGTTTTATGACCGGCGACCACGAAAGTTTTATCAAAAAATATTTAAAATTAAAACCGGGTAAGATTGCGAATTTGGCTGGCAATGTTTTGGGCACTCATCAGGGCCTGCCACTTTTTACAATTGGTCAAAGAAAAAGGTTGCCAATAGCCCGGGGTCCCTGGTGGGTGGTAAAAAAAGACGAAAAGAAAAATATTTTATACGTGAGTAACAATGGAAAAGATTTATACAGCCGCGAATTATTTGTCAGCCAATTAAATTGGATTGGCGGTCAAGAACCAAAGTTGCCGCTGAATATTTGCGCAAAAATCAGATATAAAAGCGAAGCGTCAGCGGCGACCCTTCGACCCCTCGACTTCGCTCGGGGTAAAAATTATCTTCAGGTAATTTTTAAAAAACCCCAGCGAGCGATAACACCTGGGCAGAGCGTGGTATTTTATAAAAAAAATGGCGAGGTGATCGGCGGCGGTGAGATTAAATAATTTTTATAAAAAAGAGAAACCCCCTTGCAAAAAAATGTAAGGGGGTTTTGTATAGGATGGGGGAAAAGACTAAGGCTAGTGGTGATGGTTGTTGCACTTTTTGCGCGCGATGCGTTACTCTCTATAGAGCCTCGTCCTTTCCCCTCATCGATTGAGGGTACTACTTATTATATATCATAGGCCAAAATTTAAGTCAAGAGAAGGTTGTCCACAAGCATTTATGTCTTTTTTTATTTTGTCCATAACCACCACAGCAACTATGTTAAGGCAGTCTTGCCTTGTGCCGAGACGCCGAATTCTAATTTTATAGTAACCTGCTTAAGGATTTAAAAAAACTAAAGCGGTTTGTAGAGTGTAAATACGGCTACAAAAAATAGCCTCACGCTGATATAACCCCAAGGCGGGGCAGGAAAAATTTCTGCCCCATTTTTCTTGATAAAAAATCTTTCGTGTGTTATTTTTTAGATAATTCTTTAAAAGGTTTTAAATTAACAGAAAAGGAGGAAGTTGGCTATGTCTCTAGAAATGAAGGAACACGAAAGTCTGAATAAGGCATTTGAAAGCGTGCTTAAACCGGATAAGAAATATCTTACTATCAGGCATGACCTAAAATCCGGGGATTCATTTCCTCGTCATCGTCATTTTGTGAATGAATGGATAATTACAAGTGGCGGGGATTTCCGGATTGACCTGGCCCGTGGTCCCTGGAGGCCTGTCTTTCATGGTGTGGCTGTTATTCCTTTGCCAGTGGGCACGAGTCACGGAATTAAGATAAACGGCGGCATGATGTCATATTTTGTTCTTCGCGAAAAATGGAGTTGGCGGCCGTCAGTGATAGCGCACAGAATTGTCGATTTTATCATAAAGGCTGCCAATGACAGCGAAAGCTGATGAATTTACATCAGCGACATCCTGAAACAGTCGCACCCGGAAAACGGGTGCTTTTTTTGTTGGCAATATTAGTTTTTTGTGTTAAATTTTAATTATGCCAGGTAGTGAAAATTCGACTGCTGCTTGGCAGCAATTAAATCAAAATGTCGAATTTCTACTACCTGGTATGACGGCAAAAGAACTGAGACAAAAATACTTAGAATTTTTTAAACTACGAGGGCACGCGATAATCCCTTCGGCTTCTTTAATTCCGGAGCACGACCCGACTGTGCTTTTTACAACTGCTGGCATGCATCCGCTCGTGCCATATTTGCTGGGCGAAAAACATCCCGTGGGTAAAAGATTAGCCGATGTTCAAAAATGCATTCGCACCAGCGATATTGATGAAGTAGGTGATTTTCGTCATTTGACTTTTTTTGAAATGCTAGGAAATTGGTCGTTGGGTGATTATTTTAAAAAAGAAGCGATTGAGTGGAGCTGGGAATTTTTAACCGATAAAAAATGGCTGGGACTTGAGCCGCAAAGATTATACATTACCGTTTTTATGGGCGACCAAAACTCGCCCATTGATCAGGTGGCAATTGATGAATGGCAAAAGCAGTTTGCCAAAGCCGGTATTCGGGCTGGAATTTGTTTCTACAACGCTCCGATTGCCGGCAATAAAAATTATCGAATATATCCTTTGCCCGCCAAAGATAATTGGTGGGGACCGGCCGGCCAGACTGGACCTTGCGGACCCTGTTCTGAAATGTTTTATGATGTAGCGCCGCAAAACGGACCGCTGCAGAAAACTTTTGACGAAGAAATTGATGCTGGTCAGCTAATGGAAGTTTGGAACGATGTTTTTATGGAATTTAATAAAACCGCCGAAGGCCGTTATGAAAAATTAGCACAAAAAAACGTTGATACGGGTATGGGCGTTGAGCGAACAATCTCGGTTTTGAATGGCAAAAAAGATACGTTTGACAATGAACTTTTTTATCCGATTTTCCAAAAAATAGAAGAGCTTTCTGGCAAAAAATATAACTCCTCCCAGCCCCCTCTTAATTTAAGAGGGGGAGAAGAAGGGGGAGTTACGCGTGCAATGCGCATTGTGGCTGACCATATAAAAGCCGCGACGTTTATTTTAGCCGAAGGACTTGAGCCTTCAAATGTTGAGCGCGGTTATGTTTTGCGGCGGCTAATCAGGCGGGCCATCCGATACGGAAAGCAATTAGGAATAAACGAAATTTTTACATTTAAAGTTGCGAATGTTGTAATTGATATGTACCGCGATATGTATCCGGAACTGCACGAAAATCGTGCATTCATTGAGGAGCAGTTGGTGAGAGAAGAGGAAAAATTTACTAAAACGCTAGAAAGGGGATTGAAGGAACTTGAAAAAATGAAACCTAAAAAATTTGCGGTTCCAATTTCTTCTCTTTCTTCAAAATCATTTAGAACCGAATATGGATTAAGTGGAGATGATTTATTTAATTTGTATTCTACATATGGATTTCCGATAGAAATGAGTCTTGAAGAAATTAAAAAATTATATCAAGAATATAATCGCGAACAAGGAGTTAATATTACTGAATTGTCAAAAGACGATGAGAATAGAATTTTACAGCAATTTCACGAATCTTTAAAGAAGCACCAGAAACTTTCCCGCGCTGGGGCCGAGCAGAAATTCAAAGGTGGTTTAGCCGACCATTCAGAACAGGTGATTAAATATCACACCGCCGCGCATTTAGTTTTGGCAGCATTGCGTCGCGTTCTTGGCGACCATGTCAGCCAAAAGGGTTCAAACATCACGGCCGAGAGATTGCGCTTTGATTTTTCCCATCCGCAAAAAATGACGAGCGAGGAAATAAAAAAAGTTGAAGATTTGGTTAATGAAAGAATTGTCGCCGATCTGCCGGTGGATATGGAAGAAATGAGCCTGGAGGAAGCCAAAGCGCAGGGCGCAACTGGCGTTTTTGAATCACGGTATGGTGAAAGAGTAAAAGTTTATACAATTATGGAGCCCGAAACAAATTCAGGGTTCGCTCCTTTCAGTCGCGAGATCTGCGGCGGGCCGCACGTTGAACGGACCGGAATTTTAGGAAAATTTAAAATTGTCAAGGAAGAATCAAGTTCGGCGGGGATAAGAAGAATTAAAGCGATTTTAGAATAATTTTTATAAAATGAAGAATAATGTAAATTGAGAATATGTGGGGATAAAATAGGATTGTCGGGGAGGAACTTTTTATTTATAATTGATTTAAATGCCCAAAATAATAAATCTTAAATCAGACGAGGACGTAACCTCGGTGGTAGAGCGCCTTTGGGAAACCGGTGCCAGCGAAGTTTATTTTACCGTGCCCAAAGGTGCGGTTTTGCTTAGAAATATCATCGGTCTTAAATTACTCAAGCGCGAAATGGACCGTTTGGGCAAAACCGTGGTTTTGATAACCAAAGATGACATCGGCCGAGAAATGGCCAAAAGGGTTGGCTTGCCCGTTCGCGTGACCTTGCCTGGAGACATTGAAGATGAAAAGCCGTTGGTGAGGAAAACAAAAGCAAGCCGGCAATCACAGGACGAGGTATTGCAAGAGTTGCCGCCCAGAGAGTTCGAATCATTGATTGAGCAAGAAGTGAAAATAAAAAGAGAAAGTAGCCAGCAGGGCCGCGCGTCCGATATGAGCGATATTAGAATTAAACCTTTGTCGTCTAAACATAAGGATGTCAGGGAAATCGAGGTTAAGGAAACTGACGAAGAAGCCCCGATAGAAATTAAAATTGAAGAAGAGACAGAAATCTTTTCCCCTAAAGAATTTTTAGCAGCCAGTTCAGATGACCTCGACGCTTATTTAGTTCCAACACGAGAATCGGAGGAAGAATCGGTTGGTCTCGAGAGAGAGCGGGAAGGAGACATGGAAGAAGAACAGAAGCCACCTCGGGGTTTTATGGCAAAAAAATTTACTAAGACGAAAAAGGAAAAATCCTCAATTCTTTTTTCTTTTAAATTTTTAAGTTTTTTTGTCGCGCTCGCGTTGCTGATTGCCGCGGCGGTACTTTATTTTATTTTACCCAAAGCCGAAATAGTCATCGTTCCCAAAACTCAAGACATAGTACAGGATCTAATACTTAGCGCCGATAAGTCAGCCACTAAAGTTGACGCGACTCAGGCTAAAATTCCGGCACAGTTGATTAAATTGGATAAAAAAGCGTCAAAAGATTTTGCCGCGACCGGCCAGCGACAGCTCAATGATAAGGCCAGAGGGACAATCACAATCTATAATGAATATAGTTCGAGCGTCCAGAGTCTAGTGCAAAACACTCGTTTTGTTTCGGATAACGGCAAAACTTTTCGGCTAACTAAGTCCATAACAATACCGGGAGCAAATATCGTGGAAGGAAAAATCATTGCTTCTAGCATCGATGCCGACGTGGTGGCGGACCAGCCCGGCGAGGAATACAATATCAGCCCGACCAATTTTAAAATTCCCGGTTTTCAGGGCAGCCCCAAATATGATGCTTTCTACGGTCAATCCAAAAGTGCGATGAGCGGCGGCGCGGTCGGTCTGGCTAAAGTTGTTTCTCAGGACGATTTTGATAAAGCAAAAGTAAGTCTTTGGCAAGATTTACGCTCGTCCATTGACCAGGAACTGAGAGCGCAGGTGCCCAACAATCTAAAAATATTGGACGGGGCGCTGAAAGAAGACATTAACAGCACCGAATCCAATGCGGCGGTGGGCAGCCGCGCTAATAATTTTACTTTGACCATTAAGGGTTCGGGCACGGTTTTGCTTTTTGACGAAAACGACATATATGATCTAACGGCTAAGAAAGTTGATGAAAATTTAGGTAACGACAAAGTTCTAGACGAAAATTCAAGGCAAATTGAATATACCAACATCGTGCCCGATTTCAACAAGGGCCTGCTGGTTTTTAAAGTAAAAGCCACCGAGAAATTAGTTTGGAAGGTCGATGTTAACGGTCTAAAAAATTTAATTGCCGGTAAAAACGAAGCCCAAATCAAGCAGACTTTTAATGGACGTCAGGAAATAGATAAAGCTAGAATTCTGTTCTGGCCGTTTTGGGTGAAATCAGTGCCAAAAGATTTAGACAAAATAAAAATTAACTTAAGCAGTAGCTAAGACGCTAAGATGTCTTGATGCCATCATAAGTTCAGCCAGACATCTTTGGTAAAAAAGGATATCTGCAAATTCACCTACGGCTTTTTCTATGGTTTTTGATTGTTAGCGGCAAAACATCTCACGGGGTTGACTATTCGTTAGAATAGGACTATTATAAGTTAAACAATTATTTAATTATTGATCTTCAAATTAAGGAAAAATAGTGACAGCTAAAGCACAAGCAATTAAAAAATCCGGACAAGTTATTGAGGCGCTTCCTAGTGCTACCTTTAAAGTAAAATTGGATGATGGGTCGGAAATTTTAGCCCATTTAGCCGGGAAGATGCGCTTGAATTATATCAGGGTTTTGGTGGGCGACCGAGTGATGATTGAGATGAGCCCCTACGACGAAAAAAGAGGTCGGATAATTTTTAGGGTAAAATAGTAAAGTCCGTGCTAAATAACCATCTCGCCTCGGCGGGAGGTCTCGTGGATGCAAAGCGAGGCTGTAGGGAAGTTTAGCACGTTTTGTATTCAAAGAATTGGTATTCCCTGTTACGTTACTAATTTATACGAATTTAGCTCGCCATAAAAACTCAGGTGGTATTACAAAGAAGGTGGTGGGCGAGCTCGCGAATTGGTACGAATTACAAATATAAAAATAGGGTTGCCTCATAAATCATTGCAAATTATTGCGAAAATTTATTAGTAATATTTGTAAAGATTAGTAAATTAGTAGGATTCATGAAAGTTAGAGCTTCAGTCAAACCAATTTGTCAAAAGTGTAAAATTGTCCACCGCAAAGGAAGAGTGCGCGTAATTTGTGTTGTCAAAAAACATAAACAAAGACAGGGGTAATCGATTAATTTTCAATTCCCAATTCTAAATTTTATAAATGCCCGCTATGCGGGCAGCAATTAATAAATAGAAATTTTTTAAGACATGCCACGCATCGCCGGAGTAAATATACCAGACAATAAGCGCATCGTGATAGCTCTTACTTATATCTACGGTATCGGGCGGTCTTTGAGTAATAAAATTTTGGCTCAGGCAAAAATAAATACAGATGTTCGAGCCAATAAATTAACACCAGAAGAGATTAATCGTCTTAGAGAAATTATCCAAAAAGGTTTAAAAATTGAAGGAGAACTGCAACGGGAGAAGATGATGAATATCAAAAGATTAAAAGATATCGGTTCCTATCGAGGGATACGTCATATTAAAGGTCTGCCGGTTCGCGGCCAGCGCACTAAAACCAATACTCGAACGGTCAGAGGCAATGTACGAAAAACCATGGGGTCCGGTCGCCGGCCATCGGCAGAGAAAACATAAAAAACACGAAATTTAACGGATAAGAACACGGAAGAAACGGATATTAAATTCCGTTTTATCCGTAGGCATCCGTTCTTTCCGTGTTTAATCTTTACTTAGATGGGTAAGAAAAAAATACAAAGTCAAAGCGAACAAGAAGCCTTAAAAGAGAAAGAAGTTCAGGAGTCAGCTCAAAAGAAAGTTTCAGCCAGTCAGGAAGCAAGGATTAAGAAGGTTGAAAAAGGCAAGGTTTTTATTCACTCGACTTACAACAACACCATCGTCACGATTTCTGACTATCGCGGTGATATTTTAGCTTGGGCCAGCGCCGGCGCCTTGGGTTTCAAGGGACCTAAAAAAGCCACTCCCTATGCCGCTTCCAAAATAGTTGAAACGCTAATTGAAAAAATCAGAAAAATTGGATTAAAAGATATTGAAATCTATGTTAAGGGAATTGGTAGCGGACGCGAATCAGCGATTCGCGCGTTTGCCACGCACGGTTTAAATATATTAGCGATTAAAGATGTAACGCCGATCCCGCACAACGGTTGTCGGCCGAGGAAAGTGCGACGAGTGTAAAAATTAAAAACTATGGCAAGATTGACAGACCCAAAATGCAGACAATGCCGGCACACCGGCGAAAAACTCTTTTTAAAAGGGGAGCGTTGCTTTACGCCAAAATGCGCGATTGTTAGAAGGACTTATCCGCCGGGTGCGCGTGGCAAAGCCGGCGCTGCCCGCAAGCGAAGTTCATCCGAGTACGGTCAGCAGCTGGTTAAAAAGCAATCTATTAAAAAAACTTATGGTATCATGGAACGCCAACTTAAAAGATATTTTAGGGAAGCATCTTTGCAAAAAGGGGACACCAGAGAAATTTTATTGAGAAAATTAGAAATGCGGTTGGACAATGTTGTTTTCAGACTGGGCTGGGTTAAATCTCGCGCCGCAGCGAGGCAGCTGGTCAACCACGGGCATGTTTTAATAAATAATCGGCGCGTGACTATTCCTTCGGGTGGAGTTAAAGCCGGAGATGTCATCAGCTTAAAAGATACTATAAAAAAGTCAAAATTATTGGAAAATTTAGCTGTCGTTTTAAAAAAATATGAACCGCCAACTTGGTTAGCGCTTGATAAAGAAAAAATCGATGGTAAAGTCATAAAGCAGCCGGGCGTAGAGGATCTCAATGATTTGGCGCCAATTGGATTAATCGTGGAATTTTATTCCAGGTAGTAGAAATTCGGCAATGAATTTTTGGAAATAAAATTATCAGTACCATTAAGAACTTTATTAAAATATCATAAATTATAATACCCGGTAAAGCTAGCTAAAAGCCGAATTTTCACTACCTGGTATTCAAGATAAAAGAGTAATCACGAATATACGAATTTAAAAAAATATACGAATTTGTATATTTGCAAAAGTTTTTATATTAGTGATTTCTCAATAAATTCATGAAAATAAATCTTCCTCAAAAACCAAAAATTACTAAAACCGACGAAAACAAAGCTATTTTTGAAATTGAAGGTTTGTATCCCGGTTATGGCGTAACGTTAGGCAACGCTTTGCGGCGAGTGCTGCTTTCTTCGCTGCCCGGAGCGGCCGTGACGGGAGTAAAAATTAATGGCGTGCATCACGAATTTTCCACTATTCCATACGTGATGGAAGACGTAATTGAAATAATTTTGAATTTGCGCCAAATCCGTTTTAAAATGCACGTTGAGCAACCTGCTAAATTATCGTTGAGAGCCAAAGGAGAAAAAACGGTAAAAGCCGGTGATATTAAAACTACCTCCGATATAGAAATAATTAACAAAGACTTGGTCATCGCCAATCTGACCAATAAAAAAGCGGAACTGGAAATTGAAATGGAGGTTGAATCAGGCTTTGGTTTTGTACCGGTGGAGTCGCGCAAAAAAGCAAAACTAGAGATCGGTTTGATAGCGGTTGACTCTGCCTTTTCACCGCTGAAAAAAGTTAATTTTGAAGTAGAAAATATGCGGGTCGGCGATCGAACCGATTACAACCGTCTGCGTCTTGACATTGAAACTGACGGCAGCATCAGCCCCGAGGATGCATTTCAGAAAGCCAACGAGATTTTAGTTGAACAGTTTAAAGCATTTATTGATACCGCAGAAGAAAAGCCAGAAATGGACGAGCCGTCGGCCGCAGAGAAAGAGATTGATAAAGATTCAACTAAAATAAAAATTGAAGATTTAAAATTATCAAAACGCACCCAGAACGCCTTACTTGAAGGCGGAATAAAAATTACCGGCGGTTTAATCAAAAAAACAGAGACATCGTTGAAAGAGATTGAAGGTTTGGGTGATAAGGGCATAAAAGAAATAATTAAAGCCTTGAAAAAGTTAGGATTGAGTCTAAAATCTGAAAATAACGGATCCTCGGGAGATAATCTGGTAAGCTAATATTTGTATATTTATGCGTAAATTCGGTCGGAAAAAAAATCAGCGGCGCGCCTTCTTAAAAAGTCTGGCAGCCAATTTGATTTTAAAAGAAAAGATAAAAACAACACAGGCGCGAGCGAAAGAATTGCGAGCGCTGGTTGAGCATTTAATTTCAGTCGCTAAAAAAGAAGATTTGGGTGCTCAGCGCAGGGTCGGCGCGGCGCTACCCTCTCATGCCCGAAAAAAATTAGTTAAAGAAATCGCCCCTCGAATGAAACAACGAACCGGCGGCTATACGCGCATAACAAAATTAGCGCGACGTTTGAGTGACGGAGCTGCGATGGTTTATATCGAAATAATTAAATAGGACAATGAAAACAGCCATAAAAAATCAAACTATTGATGCTTCCGATAAGATCTTGGGACGATTGGCGACGCAAGTCGCCGTACTTTTGCGCGGCAAGCATAAACCCTCCTTTTTGCCTAATATTCAGCCGCAGGAAGAAGTAACGGTTTTTAATACAGATAAAATTAAGGTGAGCGGCAAAAAAATGAGACAGAAACTTTATATTCATCATACCGGCTATCCCGGCGGACTTAGAAAGGAAAGATTAGTCGAGGCGTTTGAGCACGATTCCCGCTGGGTTTTGCGCGAAGCGGTCTTGGGAATGTTACCAAAAAATAAAACCAGAAGCAAAATTATTAAAAATTTAAAATTATTTAAGGGGGAAATGAAATAAATTTCATTTATAAAATATGGAAAAGGAAGCAAAAGCAAAAGAAAAAAAGGCACCCGTCAAAAAGAAAATTGTTGCCCCAAAGGCCGAATTACCTATGGAAGAAAAAAAACCGAGCGAATTAAATTTAGAGGTTGACGCGGAATCGGACAACAACAAAGAAAAAAAGAACAAAAAATATTATGAAGCTGTCGGCCGGCGCAAGACCGCCATTGCCAGAGTCCGGCTACTCACGATCAAGCCTTTTGAGGGCGATGATGGGAAAATGACCGTTAATGGAAAATTTTATAAAGAATATTTTCCAACCTTGACGTTGCAGCAAAGCGCTGAAGCTTCACTCCGACGCTTGAAATCTTTGAATCGTTTTGAGGTAGTCGTCAAAGTCAAAGGCGGCGGAAGCAACGCTCAAGCTGAGGCCCTAAGACACGGTTTAGCCCGAGCCCTGGTTCTATTTAACCTAGATTTTAGAAAAAAATTAAAAAAGGCCGGTTTTATCAAGCGCGACCCGCGAGCAAAGGAAAGAAGAAAGTACGGCTTGAAGAAAGCCAGGCGGGCACCACAATGGCAGAAGCGATAATACGCAAATAATTTTTCTGATTTTTATAAACCCAATCTTTATAAAAAAGAGGATTATGCCATGGCTGACGAGAAGCTTTTTGTCGTTACTGGTAAGAGCGAAAATTTAATGTTCAAATTTCCTGGGGGCGACGCGATGGTGCCCTTATCTGAAATAGATTTTATTATGGCCTCATCCGCCCAGGAGGCAATTGGTAAGGTTTTAAACGCCAAAAATGCAAACCTGGAGGATTATGGCCGTAAGGTAGAAAAATTTTTACAGGAAGGACGACTTCAGGAAGAAATGCGGAATCCTCTCGGGGAACTGGGATTATTTCCGCCGTCAAAACCAATTGACAAAGAAAATTGGCGAGCCGAAGAGGTAAAAGTTCCTGGCTACAAGATTATTTTGGAGCCGATATGAATCTCATGTTTTTTAGACAAAAAAGGGTCAGATACAATATCTGATCCTTTTTTCTTTTCTGTCTTTACATCTCTTTTATTCTAAAGTAAGCCGAAATATCAGATTATTGGTTAGGTAATAAAAGTAGTTATTGTTTTGGTCAAAATATATTTGGGGACTCGGCACTAAAATTAAGTTCACGGTGTTTCGCTGGTCGCGACCATCAAGTTCGGTGATTTTTATTTGATTGCCGACCACAAAGGCAATATATTCGTTGTTAGGATAAAAAATCGCTTGGCTGATTTTTTGAGCATAGCGCGTGATCAATTCTTTTTCACCCGTTTGTCGGTAGGGCTGGATCAAAATCTTATCCAAAAAATAAACCCAGATTTCGTTATCTGACCAATAAAGAAATTTTTTATTATCGGTCGCCAGCTCAGCACCTTTTATTCCTTGAGCAATAGGTTGGAAAACCCCGTCAGTTTTATCTAGATAATAAAAATTGTCTATGTCCGATAAAATCAAAAAACGAGCGCCGTTATTTGTAAAAATCTGATAGTGAGAAGCAGGCAACGGCTCTTGCGAAATTTGTTGATTGTTCGATCCGTTTAAGCTTTGTTGATAGAGATTAAAATTTATTTCCGAAATATAAAAAATCTGGTCGTTATTCAAAAGCCAGCCGGCGGTGCTGCTGGCGGCAAGCTGGGCTTGACTTTGATTTTCTTTTTCGAAATCCGTGCGCAAAAAGTTGCTGACAGTTGTGGTAGCATTTTGGGCGACCAATTCTGGGCTAACTTGTTTAGGAAAAAGAAAAATATTTCTGGCTTCGGTGACAAGCTGCGGCTGCACTTCCAATTTTTTTTGCCAGGCGAAATAGCCGTCTTTGCTAACGATAACGCTATAATTTCGCGCCAGGAGTCGCGAGATAAGTCGATTTGTCAGGCCGGCGTTGGCGCCGTCAAGAGTAATTTGGGCGGCGCTGGGCGTGGATTTTAAATAAATGCCGCCCGCCGCCACGACTTGCCATTTTTGAAAATCAAAAGAATAGCCGAGGGCGTAAAGCACGACCGGCGGGGTAACCAAAATAAAAATTGCGACGGCGCTATAAAAAAGGAAACGACGAAATCGGCGACTCATATAGTTCTATTATTTCACTATTTTGAGTGATTGACAAATAATTAAAAGACTTGCCAGAAGCCTTTGTTTAAATTAAGATTGAGATGAATAAAATTATATCTTATGGAAGAGAAATATGTTATCAATGGCGGCCGGCCGCTCAGAGGAGAAATTAAAGTGAAAGGAGCCAAAAACGCGGCTTTGAAAATTTTTCCTTTGGCGCTGATGACGCGTCAGCCGATTCGAGTCTCTAATCTTCCAGAAATCGAGGATTGTCAGCGGGCGCAGGAAATGGTGAAAGCGTTGGGGCATGAGGTAAAAAAAATAAAACCGGGCGTCGTTGATATTCAATATAAAAACCAGACCTGTGCCAATTTACCGGCGGACTTGGTGGCAAAATTTCGCGCCTCGGTCATGTTTGTGGGACCGCTGCTGGCTACCTGCGGCGAGGTTCATTTTCCTCATCCTGGCGGCTGTGTTATCGGGGCCGGTACCCGGCCGATAGACGAATTCATAGACGGGTTTGAAAAAATGGGCGCCAAAATTGAAGAGGGTGAGACCGACTACAAAATTTATGCCAAAAAATTAAAAGGCGCAATTATTTTTTTCCGTAAAATTACCGTGACCGGCACCGAAAGCTTAATGACAACTGCTTGTTTGGCTGAGGGCGTAACAATTCTTAAAAATTGCGCCATGGAACCTGAAATTCTCGCCTTGGCGGAATTTTTAAATTCCGTCGGTGCGAAAATTGAAGGAGCGGGAACGTCGACCATAAAAATTACCGGCGTAAAAAAATTAGGCGCAGGTGAGTATAAAATTATTCCCGACCGGATAGAGGCCGGCACTTTTGCGATGATGGCAGCCGCCGCCAACAGCGGCGATGTTTTGATTAAACATTGTAACCCCGAGCACCTGGAAGCGCTATGGGCGGTTTTTGATAAAGTCGGAGTGAATTATAAACTAGGCAAGGACAGCATAAAAATTTCAAAAAGCAAAAAAATTCTGCCCTATGATGTTAAAACCCATGAATATCCGGGGTTTGCGACCGATTTGCAGTCGGCCTATACCGTTTTAATGACTCAGGCGCAGGGGTTGAGCTTGATTCACGAAACAATTTATGACCGAAGATTGCTTTTTGCCGATTTACTAACTCAAATGGGCGCCAATATTATTATGGCCGACCCTCACCGGGTAGTAATCAACGGTCCGACTAAATTATACGGTCGAAAATTAGTCAGTCCCGATTTGCGCGCCGGCATGGCGTTAGTCATCGCCGCTTTGATTGCTGAGGGCAAAACTGAGATTGGCAACATTTATCAAATTGCTCGGGGTTATGAGAATTTGGACGAAAGATTAAGAGGATTAGGAGCTGATATAAAGCGCGTTGTCTAAAATTAAAAGACGAGGTCGCAGCAATCTCTGAATCTTATAATTATTGAAATAATTGGGATGTTTATAAAAAAAATCGGCATTGATTTAGGCACAGCCACCACTTTGGTTTATCTTCCGGGCAAGGGAGTCGTAATTAACGAACCGACGGTGGTGGCAATTTCTATTGACGACAACCGCATTTTAGCCGTGGGCAATGAAGCTAAGGAAATGCTCGGGCGCACGCCCCAGGCGATTATCGCGTCCCGTCCCATGAAGGACGGAGTGATCGCCGACTACCGAATTACCGAAGCGATGCTTAAATATTTTATTAACAAAACCACCGGCGCTTTTCGGCTTTTCCGACCGGAAGTCATGGTGGCGGTGCCGGCCGGCATTACCTCAACGGAACGGCGTGCGGTAATTGATGCCACGCTGAACGCCGGCGCTAAAGCCGCCTACGTGGTTAAAGAGCCGGTGCTGGCGGCGATTGGCGCGGGCATTCCGATTAACGAGCCGGCCGGCCATATGATAATTGATATTGGCGGCGGTACTTCCGAAGTAGCCGTGATCTCTTTGGGCGGAATTGTGGCTTGTGCCTCGGCCCGTGTCGGCGGCAATAAAATCGACCAGGCCATCGCCGAACACGTTAGGAAAAAACACAATTTGGCCATCGGGGAGCGAACGGCGGAGGATATTAAAATTGCGATCGGCTCGGCCCTGCCCGTGCCGCCAAAAGAAGAGCAGACTTTTGAAGTTCGCGGCCGCGATTTAATCAGCGGTTTGCCCAAAAACGTCGAAGTAAAAACCAACGAAGTTACCGAAGCCATTGCCGAGCAGCTGCGTGAAATTGTTCAGACGGTTAAACTCGTTTTGCAAGATACGCCGCCCGAGCTTTCGGCCGACGTGATGGATAAAGGCATGATTTTGTCGGGCGGCAGCGCCCTGTTGCGTAATATCGCCGATTTGATTGAAAAAGCGACCGGCGTGCCCTGCTACGTGGCGGAAGACCCGATGCTATGTGTAGCCAAGGGTGCGGGAATTGCGCTGGAACATTTGGAGGTTTACAAAAGATCCGTAATGAGCAAAAAATAATAAAATGAAAATTGGAATAATTGGCAGCATGCAATTCACTGAAAAAATGTTGGAAGTCAGTGACCAGTTGAAAAAAATAGGACACAATGCTTTTGTTACCGATTTGCATGTTGCGTTAGTTGGAAAAAGCGACGAGGAAAAAGAAAAAATAAAATTACATCAAAAAAATAACATGGACGCGATTCGTGAATTTTGGCGCGAAATGCAAGGCGCCGATGCTGTTTTTGTTTTAAATTACGATAAAAAAGGAATCAAAAACTATATCGGCGGAAATACCTTAATGGAGATGGGTTTTGCACATGTTTTAAATCAAAAAATTTTTTTATTAAATCCAATTCCAGAAATTGAATTTTATAAAACAGAAATTGAAGCGATGAAACCAGTTATCATTAATGGCGATTTTACAAAAATAAAATGACCATTGGTATAAATGCCACGGCGGCTATTAAACAGCCGCGCACCGGCGTTGAGGAATACACTTATCAGCTGATTAAACATCTAACGATGCTTCCGGAAGCGCGAGAGCATCGGTTTTTGTTATACTTGCCCTCTGTTTATTCTTCGAGCGAAGCGAAGCGGGTCGAGAAGTTCTCGACAGGCTCGAACAATAAATCATTTTTTGATTTTCCTTTGCCGGAAAATTTTGAAATAAAATTCTTAAAATGGCCGTTGCCATTTTTGTGGACGCAAATTAGATTGGCTTGGGAAATATTACGACGACCGCCTGAGATTTTATTTATCCCCGTCCATATTTTGCCGCTTTTTCATCCAAAAAATTCTGTTGTTACAATTCACGGCCTGGAATATGAATATTTTCCACAATATTATCCGTTGCTGCATCGGCTATATTTGCGCTTCAGTACGAAATACGCGTTAAGGCACGCGCGAAAAATTATTGCGATTTCGGAAAATACGAAAAAAGATTTGATAAAACTGTATGGGGGAGAGACAGATAAGATTGAAGTAGTGTATCATGGTATACAAAACACAAATCACAAAACACAAATCACAAACAAAGCCCAAAGCACAAATTACAAAATACAAAAACCGTATCTGCTATATTTAGGACGAACTGAACAGAAGAAAAATATAGAGGGGATTTTAGAAGCATATAAAACCCTGAGAGAAAGATATCAAATTCCGCATCAGCTTGTTTTAGCTGGCGTGCCGGGCTATGGTTATGAAAAAATAAAATTGAAAATTGAAAATTGTAAATTGAAAATCATAGAAACTGGTTATGTTAACGATGATGAAAAACGGTGCTTACTTTCCAATGCCGATATATTTCTTTTTCCGAGCTTTTACGAGGGTTTTGGTCTGCCCGTGCTTGAGGCGCAGACCGCTGGCGTGCCGGTCGTAACATCTTTTAATTCTTCTTTGCCTGAAATCGCTGGCGAGGGCGCCCTGCTTGTTAATCCAAGAAATCCCGAGCAAATCGCCGAGGCAGTCAAAAGTATAATTGACGATAAAAACTTGCGTGCTAAACTGATAAAATCAGGCTATGAAAATGTAAAAAGATTTAGTTGGGAAAAGTGTGCGCGAGAAACTTTGCACATAGTCGATCAATCATGAAAGTTGTACTTGTGCATGACTATCTAATCCGATTCGGAGGGGCTGAGAGGGTGTTTTTGGAATTGACAAAAATGTTTCCGGAAGCGCCAATTTACACAATTTTATATGATGAAAAAAAAATGGGCGAATGGTTTGCGCCCGACAAAGTCCGGGCTTCTTTTTTGCAAAAATTTCCCAAATGGTGGCGGACGCGCCATAAATATCTTTTACCGTTTTTGCCCGTGGCGCCAGAAACCTTTGATTTGCGGGATTTTGATTTGGTCATTTCTTCTTCCTCCGGATTTGTCAAAGGCGTAGTGACGCGGCCAAAAACAGTGCATATTAATTACTGTCATAATACCGCCAGATTTTTATGGGATTATTCGTATGAATATTTGCGAGAACAAAATTTAGGCAATTGGCGCGAACTAGCCGTCAAATTATTTATCAATTATCTTCGCATTTGGGACCGGGCTGCTAGTAAGCGCGTAGATTATTTCTTAGCGAACTCCCGCGCCACAGCGGCACGCATAAAAAAATATTATCGGCGCGATGCTAAGATTATCTATCCGCCCGTTGAGCTGCCAAAATTTACTCACTGGTTAGTACCCGATAATAGTGAATCGCAGCGAAATAAAATCGAGGAAAATTATTTTTTAATAGTTTCTCAACTTGCCCCTTATAAAAAAATCGATGTCGCAATTGAAGCTTTTAATAAATTGGAATTACCCTTGGTGATTGTTGGCGAAGGGCCGCAAAAAAAATATTTGCAGCAAATTGCTAAGCAAAACGTTAAATTTATGGGCTGGGCACAGGATTATTTGATTGGCAACTATTATCGGGGATGCTCGGCTTTTATTTTTCCGGGCGAAGATGATTTTGGCATGGCACCGGTAGAAGCCATGAAATACGGCAAGCCGGTTTTGGCGTTCAATGCCGGCGGTGCAAAAGAGACGGTTTTGGCCGGCATGACCGGTGAATTTTTTGACGCCCAAACGCCCGAAGTTTTGGCTGACGGCGTCAGGCGCCTGCGCGACAATCTGCCGCGCTATAGCTCCTTGGTTATCCGTAAATGGGCTGAAAAATTTTCAGCGGAAAGGTTTAGACGAGAGATAATGGAATTTATTGACAAAATCGGTTATAATAGAAGTTAGAATCATGAATCAGGAATTGTGAATCAATTCTTATGTAAATTCATAATTCATAATTCATAATTCATAATTCCTGTGTTAATTGGTCATCAACGTATCTGGGATTTTTTGACTCAAAGCGCACAAAAAAATCGGCTGGCGCATGCTTATTTGTTTGTCGGACCATCAGAAGTTGGAAAAAAGACCTTAGCACTGGAGTTTGCTAAATGGCTCCTATGTCAAAAAAAATCTGAACAGCGGGCGTGCAATAGTTGCCGTTCCTGTTTAGATATTGAAAAAAATCAACACCCCGACGTTTTTGTATTGAGCCCCCGGCAGGAAGAAAAAAGAGGCGTCACTAAGACCTTTGAAATCGGCATTGAAGAGATAAAATCGCTGCAGCATCAATTAAGCCTTTTCTCTTTCAGTGCCCCTTATAAAATTGCAATTATTGATGAAACGGCGAGCCTAACCCGCGAGGCGACTAATTCTTTTTTAAAAACACTGGAAGAGCCAAGTCATAACAGCTTGATTATTTTAATAAGCTCAGCATGGCAGATGCTATTGCCAACTATAATTTCTCGATGCCAGTTAATTAAATTCTTACCGGTGGCGGAAAAAGAATTACAAGCCGCACTGAAGCCGATGGCAAAAAGAGGTATTGATTTAGAAAAAATTGTCAAGTTAGCGGCCGGCCGGCCCGGTCGGGCAATCAAACTAATCGAAGACCCAGAAGTTTTAAATCAGCAGCGGGTCAATCTTGAGCTGATTGAAAAGATTTTTAAATCCGATCTGGCCTGGCGCTGGGATTTAGCCAGACAATTAACTCAAAATTTGCCGCAAGCACAGGAGTTTATTGCGCAGTGGCTGCTTTGGTTTAGGGATGGTTTACTGCAAAATTCCGGCTGCGAAGAATTAATGATCGATAAATCATCTTTTGATAAATTAAAACATTCTCCAGCGAATTTGCTTAACTTAATCAAGGAAGTTCAAAGAACCCAGGCAATTTTATACAATACAAGTTTTAATTCAAGATTGGCGTTTGAAGTATTAATGATAAAAATGACAACGTAGTTGTCAACCTGAGGGCAGCTCGCAGTGAACTCGCTGTGAACTGAAGCCCGAATAATCTCGCTTTAATTCCACAGGATTACTTCGTCGTTTGAGCTCTTCGTAGCGACTTTTTATATGAGAAAATACTTTTTTACTATTGCTGCCCCATTGTTTTTTATCGTGCCAATGGCACAAATTTTTCCAACTTTTGGCTGCGCTCCAACGCGAGACGGCGGCATTTTCCGCTCGCTAGATCGTGGTGAAACTTTTGAGCAAAAAGTAATAATTTCAAAAAATCAGAGTATAGCCGGCACCGATATTTTGACAATTAAAATTGATCCGCAAGATTCCAAAATAATCTATTTGGGAACGGTTAGCGAAGGAATTTTCAAAAGCATGGATGGAGGCGACACTTGGTACCGACTGAATGAAACCAATCAAGTATTTAGCAAGCGCGCTAATGTTTATGATATTGCGATCGACCCGAATAACAGCGCCAACCTTTATGTGGGAACCTATCAGGACAGGCTCGGTCGGCTTTTTCGATCACCCGACGGCGGCAAAAATTGGGAGGAGGTTTATCGCGTCTCGCGCGAACGATACGCTATTTTTGCGGTGGAAATTGATTCCTTTGATCCATCGGTAGTTTATATTGGAACGGCTGAAGGAGGATTGTTAAAAAGTTCTGATTTTGGTAAAAGCTGGCGCATCATTAACTGGTTTGACGATGTTATTTCGGATATTAAAGTTGATCCGCACGACACGCGTATTGTCTATGTGAGCACATTAAACAAGGGTCTATATAAAACTACTGATAAAGGCAGCACTTGGCAGCATTTGGACGGCGTTTCATCTTTTTTTGAGTCCAGACAAATTGAAACGCTGGTTATGGATAATCGTAATCCCAATGTTTTGTATACCGGTTCTCAGACCGGACTTTTGAAAAGCGTTGACGGAGGGACGAGCTGGCAGCGTGTGAACATTGTCATCCCACCCAATTCCATACCGGTGAAAGCCGTGGCTTTGGACCCGGTTGACGCTTCAGCTTTGTATTACGCCGCCGGTAATGTTTTATATCGTTCCTCTGATAACGGACAAACTTGGGTTGTCCATCCAATTGCTACTTCCAAAACAATTCAAGTAATAACAATTGATTCTAAAGATTCAAATGTGATATATTTAGGAATGCATCAATAAAAAAATGACGGCGAGGCATAGTCTTCGCTTTCAGCCACCCACTCCAGCCCTGCCCTTCGGGCGCCGGCTTTCGCCCAGACCATGCCTCGCCTCGGGAGGGCGGAGAAAAATTATGTATAAAGATATTATTAATAAGATCAGGCCAAACCTAGAGCAGACCGTGGAAAAATTTAAAGAAGAGTTGGGCTCTTTGCGTACGGGCCGTGCTACGCCAGCTTTAATCGAAACAGTTGAAGTTGAATGTTACGGTTCACGTTTGCCCCTAAAACAGGTCGCTGCCATCTCTGCTCCCGAGCCCAGAGTTTTAATAGTCCAGCCTTGGGATCGGAATGTCATCAAGGACATTGAGAAAGCGATTAGCGCTTCAAGATCTGGATTATCAGTGGCGCTGGCGGGCGATTTAATCCGAATAAATATCCCGCCGCTAAACGAGGAAAGCCGTAAAGAATTAACAAAGGCCTTGCATCAAAAAATGGAATCTGCTAGGATTATTATTCGTTCACTCAGAGAGCAGGTCTGGAAAGAAATTCAAGATAAAGAACGGACGGGTGAAATTCGCCAAGACGATAAATTCCGAGGAAAGGATGAGCTACAAAAATTAATTGATGATTATAATAAAAAGATTGAGGATTTGGGCGGAATAAAAGAAAAAGAAATAATGACGGTATAATATAGGATCGGCAGCTATTTCTAAAATTGTTCGCTCGCCCCAGCGTGGTTCGCTCACTCAAGCGCTTTTGCTCGCTCGTCCCGACTTTGAGTCGCACACCATGCCCGCTCGCAAAAGCGATTGTTTTATAAATAGCAGCCTCGCCTTAATTTTTTATAAGATACATGCTAACCGTAATTATTTTTATTATAATTTTAGGCATTCTGATTTTTGTCCACGAGCTCGGACATTTTTTGGTTGCCAAAAGAAACGGAGTTAAAGTGGAGGAATTCGGTTTTGGTTTCCCGCCGCGGCTTTTAGGAATCCAGCGTATCGCTGAACCAAAACCGCAGAAATATATTGAGAAAAAAACAGATATTCATTTTACTGTGGACACATTTGAATTACCTGATGGTAAAGTGATCGAGGAGGCCGAAGTCCAGAAAGAAGAAGTGTTCGAACAGACAGTCTTGGTTAAAAAATGGCGTTTGATTTGGAGAAACAAAAAAATAGACGAAAACAATGACGAATCTTCCGGCAACGAAACAATTTATTCTATCAATTGGATACCTCTGGGAGGTTTTGTCAAAATTTTGGGCGAGGGGGGAGAGGAAAAACGAAATCCTCATTCTTTCGCGGCCAAAAAAATCTGGCGACGAGCATTAATTTTGGTAGCGGGAGTAGTTATGAATATTTTGTTGGCGATTTTTCTATTAAGCTTGGGTAATATCATTGGTCTACCAACCGCTATTGACGACAGCGAAAACGTTGCGGCGGCGAAGGTCCAAATTACGCAGATAGAAGTTAACTCACCTGCTCAAACAGCTGGGCTTCAAATCGGGGACACGGTATTAAAAATGATAGGAGCCAGCGGCCGAATAGCCGATATTACTAAAGTTTCTCAAATTCAGGATTTTACCGACCAAAATAAGGGCAAAGAAATTATTTTGACGGTTGAGCGTGTCAAAAAATCGGTAGAAATAAAAATTACTCCGCGAATCAATCCGCCGCCAGGTGAGGGTGCCATGGGCGTGGGGCTGGCCAGAATAGCTGACGTTTCGTACCCCTGGTATCGGGCGATTTATGAGGGCGTTGTTTCAACTTTCAGTTTAATTTGGCTGGTGATACAGGCACTCGGAATGTTGCTTTGGCAGCTAATCAGCCACGGCAAAGTAGCGGGAGGGCTGACCGGGCCCGTCGGAATTTATAATTTAACCGGTCAGGCGGCGCAGATGGGATTTATTTATTTATTGCAGCTGACGGTTTTGCTAACCATCAATTTAGCCATAATTAATATTCTGCCGTTTCCCGCGCTAGACGGAGGAAGATTATTGTTTTTGCTGATTGAAAAAATAAAAGGTTCACCTGTTAGCCAAAGAGTGGAGCGGGCGGTTCATTCGGCCGGATTTGTGTTTTTGATTATTCTAATGTTATTAATAACGGTGAGAGATATAATAAAACTTTTTTAGAGATAATTTTTTAGTTTTGAAGGCGATTTGTCCCGCCTCAGCGGGACAAATCGCCTTTTTAGTCTCGCTTAAAAAACTCACCAAACTATTGACAAATATTTATCTGGGTGCTATAATAAAGGCGAAAAATAAAAAGGGTTTAAGGTACTCTAAAAATAGCCTATTTAAGGCATTTTGACAGCTAAAGGATTGGAGGGGAGGTTGAGTGATTATTCACTTTAATCTCCTTCAGTCCTTTGGTGGGCAAAATAAAAAAATAGTTCCTTAAAGGAGGAAAAAATGGAGTTTTTCAAAGCGGTTATTGTATCTTTAGTATTAGCAGCCCTTTTCGTAGGGCTCACAATAGCCTATGTGGACGGTAAAAAAACCGTCCAAGCGTACAAAAACAATCAGTTTTCGGTGATGCGCCAAATCACTGGAAACTAAAACTTAGGGCAGGTTGCATATATATATTTTTTATCTATCAATCAATTCCACGCGACTTGCCCTCCTTATCCGAATTCATTTTCTATTGACGAAATTGTTAAATGTCGAAGTTTGACTGCAATGATGGAAGTGGGTTCGGATAAGGAGGTAATATATTTTTAACCAAATTAATTATTAGCGAAAAGGCTTCTTTGAAAAAAGGAGCCTTTTTGCGTTGTAGGATTTGACCGTTTATGTTAAAATTGTATACTGTAATTGCTATATTATGCCAGGTAGTGAAAATTTGACTGGTTAGTTTTTGTTTTAGATACTGCTAAATTTTTACAACCTCGGCAAATGGAGTAGATTATAATAATTTAGTGGTTTAATTATTTAGTCAAATTTCTACTACCTGGTATGTTCAATAAACTCTTTGGTAAAATTTCAAAAGATGTCGGAATTGATTTAGGGACAGCCAATACCCTGGTCTATGTTAAAGGCCGGGGCATTGTCATTAATGAGTCCTCAGTGGTGGCGCTCAATCAAAAGACCGGGCAGATTTTGGCGATAGGGAACGAAGCAAAAAGAATGGTCGGCCGCACGCCCGCCCATATTGTTGCGACCAGACCCTTGGTGGAGGGTGTGATTTCCGATTTTGAAGTGGCGGAGCAGATGCTGCGTTATTTTATTTCACAAGTTCATAAAAAAAGTTTGGCATTTTTACCCCGACCGCGAGTTGTTATTGGCGTTCCCTGCGGCGTAACAGAAGTGGAAAAGCGAGCCGTAGAAGACGCCACGCGCAACGCCGGTGCCAGAGAAGTCTATTTGATTGAAGAGCCAATGTCAGCGGCGATTGGGGCACGGCTGCCGATACAGGACCCGGCCGGCAACATGATTGTCGATATTGGCGGGGGAACTTGCGAGGTCGCGGTGATTTCGCTTGGCGGAATTGTTGTTTCCAAAAGCCTGCGTATTGCCGGCGACAAATTAAACGATGATATCATCCGCTACGCGCGCGATGAATTTAAATTACTGTTGGGAGAAAGAACCGCCGAGGATATCAAAATTTCCATCGGCTCCGCTTACGAGTTAGAAAAAGAATTGGAAGCAACAATGCGCGGCCGCGATTTGATTAACGGTCTGCCAAAAGAAATTATTGTCAACGACAGTCAAATCAGGGAAGCGATGCAGCGCTCGGTCAAAACTTTGGTCAATGCCATTAAATCAACCGTAGAGCAGACGCCGCCCGAACTGGTAGCGGACATTATGGAGCGGGGTATCGTTTTGGCGGGCGGAGGCTCGCTGCTTCGGGGTTTAGATAAATTAGTGGCCGAGGAAACTCAAATGCCGGTGAGAATTGCCGAGGATCCGCTGACCGCAGTGGTGCGCGGCTGCGGCGTGGTTTTGGAAGATATTGAAAAACTTAGAGAAGTTTTAGTTCCGACCCAATACGAAGAGCCGCCGGAATAAAATTTCAAATCACAAACAAACTCGGCGCATAGCGTTTGTAACTTAGATTAATCGAATGTCTAAGAAAATTTTTTCCAAATCTAAAATTAGTTTTTTTGTCGTTATCGCAGTCATTTTGCTGCTGATTTTTTTTAATTTTAAGGGGTGGTTGGGTATACCCAAAAACATCATTTATCAAGCATCATCGCCTTTTTTGAAATCTTTTCAATGGCTGAGCTCAAAAACCGTGGCAGGTGTAAAAATTTTTACTTCTATTAAAGATTTAATGGTGGAAAATAGTAATTTGAAACAAGAAAACCAAAAACTTTGGCAGGAAAACTCTGACCTAAAAGAAGTTGCCCGTGAAAATCAAGACTTAAGACAGCGCCTGGCTTTGGGACAAATTCAAGGGCGAACCTTTATTTTGTCGAAAATTATTGGTTTTAATCCTCAACTGGGTCAATTCTTTTTAATTGATAAGGGGAAATCAGATGGCGTTTCTGAGGGGCTGGCTGTGGTGACGGCTGATAATTTTTTAATTGGGAAAGTGGTAGAGGTTGAGCAGTATAACGCCAAGGTGCTTTTAATTTCCGATAGCGACTCTATGGTTAATGCCATAACGCAGGACAGCCGGGTTAGCGGAATAGTCAAAGGAACAACGGGCCTGGGTTTAGATATGGAGATGATTCCAATCAATAAAGAAATAAAAACCGGCGAGACCGTTTTGACTTCCGGTCGAAATGATAATTTTCCGGCCGGTTTAATTATCGGTAAGATTTCGGACGTAATTTTAAAAGAAACTGATATTTTTCAAAAAGCGGCGATTCAGCCAGCCGCGAATTTTAGCGAATTGGAATCGGTTTTTGTGATAAAGTAAAAAAACTGCTTAATGAAAATTATTTTGATAATTTTAGCCTCAATAATCATTGTCAGCTTACAGCTGACCACCTTGGCGCGTCTCAGTCTTTTTAATGTTGTGCCCAATTTGATTTTAGCGCTCATCGTTGCCTGGGCGATTTATCAAAAAGACCAAAAACACAGCTGGTTGATTTTAATTCCGGCGGTTTTGCTTGATTCATTGATCGGCCGACCTTTTGGTTTAATTACTTTGGCTATTTGGTTAGCTTTTTCTTTTGTCGGGTGGCTCGGAAAATTTCTTTTTAAGCAAAGCGGTTTTATTCCGGTTTTAGTTTTAAGCCTGAGCGGCGTAGTATTTTATGAATTAATTTACGCTGGTTTAATCAGATTAGCCCAGCTTCTCAATTTAAACGGAGCAAAAATATTATGGGCCGATTTTTATTTATTCGCACCCAGAGCGATTTTATATAACTGTATTTTGTGCCTCATCGCTTTCTGGTTAATCAAAAAAGCCCTGCCGACATTCAATAAACTCAAGTAATCAAAAAAATGGACGCTTTTTTTAATCATAATAAAAAATTACAGGATTATCGCATCAAAAAAAACCTCAAAGTTTCAATAGAACCGGAGGAAATTTTGCCCGATGCCGCCAAACCACCGGAATTAGAGGATCAAAAAATCGAAGTGCCAATTAGACCTAAAATCTTTCGCTGGTTTGGTGTTTTGATTGCTGGCGGTTTTTTAATTTTGGCAAGCCAGGCTGGATATTTACAGATAATCAAGGCCTCCATTTATCAGCAATTGGCAGAGCATAATCGCACGCGCGCCATCCCCACATTTGCCTCTCGAGGCATTATTTATGACCAAAGTCAAAAGGCGCTAGTCTACAATATTCCCAGTTTTGATTTGGTCGCAACGGCTCAGGATTTGCCCCGCGATGAAGCAAATCGCTCGGCTGTAATCGACAAAGTTGCTGCGATTTTAGGCATCAGGTCAGATCAGATCATGGAACAGCTAGCCAAAATCGATCCTAAAATAACGCAGAGCGTATCTGTTTCCAATAATCTTGACCATGAAAAAATTCTGGCGCTGGAAGCACAACTTTCAGATTTACCTGGTTTCAGAATTGAAGAAAATTCTATCCGACAATACGTCGGTGCTTCCTATTTTTCTCAAATTTTGGGTTTCCTTGGGAAACTCGAGGTATCGGACTTGAAAGAAAACCCCGATTATTTCATGACCGAGAAAATCGGGAAAGAAGGTTTGGAGGCGACATATGAAAAAATTTTACATGGTCAGGCGGGTGAGCAATTATTTGAGATCGATTCGCAAGGTAAGCAAAAAGGATTGATTCTTCAAACAGAGCCTCAGCCCGGAGACGGCTTGATTTTGACCATTAATAGCGATTTGCAGCGCGTGCTTTATGATCGTTTGTCTGAGCAGTTAAAAAATTTAAAATTAAAAAAAGCGGCGGCCGTGGCGATCGATCCTGAAAACGGCGCGATTTTGAGCCTGGTCAGTTTACCTACCTATGATAATAATCTTTTCGCCCAAGGTATTTCCGTACAAGATTATGATACCTTGGAAAATGATCCGGCAAAACCTTTTTTGAATCGAGTGACTAACGGGCAATATGCTCCCGGCTCTACAATTAAACCCGTAATTGGCGCAGCGGCGCTTGAAGAAAAAGTAGTCACACCATCCACCAAGATCGATGATGCGTACGGGGAATTAGTGGTGCCAAATCAGTATAATCCGGCAATAATTTATCGTTACCCCGATTGGAAAGTGCACGGTATCGTTGATATATATTCGGCCATTGCCCAGTCCTGCGATGTTTATTTCTACACAGTTGGCGGCGGTTATGGTAATATTAAAGGGCTGGGGGTTGATCGATTAGACAAATATTTTAATCTATTCGGATTGGGTTCAAAATTGGGTATTGATTTACCCGCTGAAGCCGATGGGCTCGTTCCAACAGCACAATGGAAACAAGAATACAAGAATGAATCTTGGTATACGGGTGACACGTATCACTTATCAATTGGTCAGGGGGATTTGTTGGTGACACCGCTGCAATTGGCAGCAGCAACTGCCTCGATCGCCAATGGCGGGACGCTCTATCAGCCGCACCTCGTTGACAAAATTGTTGATTCAGATAAAAATATTATTAAAACAATTGAACCCAAGATTTTACGTGATAATTTTATTTCTTCCCAAAATATCGACGTGATTAAAAAAGCGATGCGCCAAACCGTAACTGCCGGTTCGGCGCTTCTGCTTAATAGCTTAACGGTGAGCGCGGCCGCCAAGACCGGAACGGCTCAGGTCGCCGGTCAGGAAAAAACCAACGGTTGGTTCAGCGTTTTTGCTCCCTATCCCGATCCCAAAATTGTTTTGGTGATTTTAATAGAAAACGGCGGCGAAGGAAGCACGGTCGCTGCACCGGTGGCCAAAGATGTGCTCGATTGGTATTTTAATAAATAAGCTTGCCGCTTTTTTGGCGCCAAAAAAGCGGCGCCGCGCCTGCCAAAGCTCGATAATGATTAGTAGCTATATACTTTGACGTAAACTTAAAGTTTGCGAAAAGTATAAATCCAAGTAATCAAGCTTTGGTTATCGGCGGGCAGGGAAAAAAGCGCCGCGCAGGGCGTAAAAATTTGAGAAAATCGGATTCGTCTCGCTAAAATCGCTATCCACAACGCCCCGACCGTAAGGTCGGGGCCCCACCACAGCACGCGATTTTCAAACGCTCGGCTCATCTCGATTTTCTAATAAATTTTTCGCCAATGCGCGGTAATAAATTCTACAATAATGTAGTTTAATTAGTAATTCCAGAATCTATGCAATACATTAGCCAGGAAGGTTTAGATAAGCATAAGAAAGAGTTAGAAGATTTAAAATTAAAACGTCAGGAAATTGCTCTGCGCTTAGAAGAAGCCAAAGCTTTGGGTGATTTGGCAGAAAATGTGGAATATTCTGCCGCTAAAGAAGCTCAAGCTTTCAATGAGGGGAAAATTGTGGAACTGGAACAGCTGCTGCGCGAAGCGGTTGTTATTGAAGGCAATAACAAAAAATCTAACATTGTTCAGATAGGTTGCACTATTGAAGTAAAGGCAAACGGTAAAAATAAATTTTTTACGATTGTTGGCTCGGAGGAAGCTGATCCGGCCAGCGGCAAGATATCGAATGAATCGCCGTTGGGCAGTGCATTTTTAGGCCGCAAAGAAGGCGAGCTGGTCGAGGTTGAAACACCGGCCGGAAAAGCAAATTATAAAATTTTAGACATAAAGTGAAAACCCCTTTTTAAATTTTAGCAATGTCTTTAGAAAAAATAAAAAACGACCGGCTAAAAAAATTACAGACTCTTCGGGCCGCCGACCTAAATCCCTATCCGTCTCAGACTTCGCGCTTGCGTCAAGACATTGTTTTAGTTTTGGAAAACTTCGATAATTTGGTGAATACGAAAAAAGAAATAGTTTTGGCCGGCCGCCTGCGTTTAATCAGGGAACATGGCGGCTCAACCTTTGTGGACTTAGAAGACACGAGCGCAAAGATCCAGCTTTATTTTAAGAAGGACCAGCTCGGAGATAAGAACTACGACTTTTTCATTAATAACTTTGACATCGGCGATTTTATTGAAGCGACGGGTGAGCTATTTCAGACCCAGAAAGGTGAAAAAACTCTGCTCGTGAAAAATTTTCGTATATTAGCTAAAGCACTAAATCAATTACCCGACAAATGGCACGGTTTGGCCGATATTGAAGAAAGATTTCGCAGGCGATATTTAGATTTATTGATGAATATTGAGGTGCGCCGGCGGTTTCGAACGCGTAGTGAAATTATAAAAAATTTAAGATCGTTTTTGGATTCGCGTGGATTTATGGAAGTTGAGACGCCGATTTTGCAGTCCCAACCGGGCGGAGCGCTGGCCAAGCCTTTTAAAACACATTTAAATGCCCTGGACCTTGATTTATATCTGCGGGTGGCACCGGAACTTTATCTCAAGCGGCTCCTGATTGGCGGCTTTGATAAGGTTTATGAACTTGGCCGTTGTTTCCGTAATGAAGGTATGGATAAATCCCACAACCCCGATTTTACGATGCTGGAATTTTACTGGGCTTATGCCGACACGATGCAGTTAATGGAATTAACCGAAGAATTATTTGAGTTTTTGGTGCCGGAAATGGAAATAGAGTATCAGAAAAACAAAATTAATTTTGCCGCGCCTTTCAAAAGAATTTCTTTGCCCGATTTAATTTTGGAAAATTTTATGATTGATATTAAAAAAGCCACCCCAGAGACGCTAATAAAAGTTTTGGAAAAAGCCGGCCAAAAACCAGACGAAGATTTGCCAAGTTGCAAATTAATAGATGAGCTTTTCAAGATTATCCGGCCAAAAATAATCCAGCCAACTTTTGTGACAAATCATCCCCTTGAGATGTCGCCCCTAGCCAAGCGCTCAGAGGACGACCCGGATCAGGCAGACAGATTCCAACTGGTGGTCGGGGGAATGGAATTAATTAATGCCTATTCAGAATTAAATGATCCGCAAGAGCAGGCAGAGCGCATGAAAGAACAAGAAAAACAACGAGGGGAGCAGGAAATTCAGCGATACGACCAAGATTTTATTGAGGCCTTGGAATACGGTATGCCGCCGGCCGCGGGCTTCGGCTTGGGCGTTGACCGGCTGGTTATGCTCTTAACTGACGCCCCAACGGCCAAAGAAGTAATTTTATTTCCAGAGATGAGAAAAAAGTAAAAAGCCACTCTGATTGGTAATCAAATCGCTATGCCACGTCAATTATTCCGTCTTATAATTCCTGCCCACGCTCATAAGAATGTTTTCTCAGCCGTTTCCAGCCGCATGACTTCGCTTGGACCGGTTTTGGTTGCCACCTGTGTTAACAAATCTTTTAGCGATGTCGATGTAGAGGTAATTGATGAGAACAATTATATCGGTCCATTGGACGAAAGAAATCTACCCGACCACAAAGCGTTTCAGGAACAAAGGCCGGCCCAGTTTGTCGGTTTCTATTGCAGCTTGACTTCCACCATGCCACGGGTATATGAATTGGCAAAATATTATCAAGCACAAAAAGCGCTGACCGTGGGTGGCGGCGCTCACGTGAACTATTTGGTTGATGAGGCGTTGCAAAATGGACTAGATATTGTTGTGCGGGGCGAGGGCGAAGAGGTGATCGTTCAGATCATTAAAGCCGCGAAAAAAAATCTGGGTTGGGAAAAAATTGCCGGTATTTCTTTCAAAAAAGAAGGAAAAATTTTTCACAATCCTCCAGAAAAACTTGAACTTTGTGATTTAAACTCTCTGCCTTATCCCGATTTCGGTTTGCTGCGCTGGGCCAAAAAAATGGTTTTCTATCCTTTGAACCGGACCCGCGGCTGTTCGCGCCGTTGCGAATTTTGCACGGTGAATAACAAACCTCGCTGGGTTGAACCAGAAAAAATGTTTAATAACATCGCTTGGCTGGTTCAGAGCCGCAAAGCCAAACATTTTTTTATAGTTGACGATCGTTTAAACGAAGATGCCCCGGGCACGGAAAAACTTTTTAGATTATTAGCCCAGGCGAAAGAATCTGGTGCTCTGCCAAAAAATTTGTCTTTTACGGTTCAGATTCGCCTGGAAGCGGCGCGTGAGGAAGAGCTTTTAAAATTAATGTATCGGGCCGGCGTGCGCATGGTGTGTATTGGCTATGAATCGCCGATTGCTGAGGAACTCCAAGCCATGCGTAAAGGCATTAAACCAGAAGACATGGTTCGTTATACCAAGATTTTTAAAAAACATGGTTTTTGGGTCCATGCCATGATGATTTTTGGCTATCCGGCACGGCAAGAGGAAAAGATTTTAATGAGCGTCAAGGAACGAATAACCGAATTTAAAAAATTTATTAAAAAGGCCAAACCCGACACAATCCAGGTGTTATTAGCCACGCCGATCCCTGGCACCGAGCTTTATGAACGATTGGAAAAGCAAGGCCGAATTTATCCTCGCGATATTGTCGGCTGGGAAAATTACGACGGCGGGCACCTTTGTTTTGAACCCGACCCGCCCATGAGCGCTCAAGAAGTGCAGCGCGGTTCCATTGCCATCATGCGCAGATTTTATTCCGGTTGGAATTTTTGGAAGATTCCTTTGGTGATTTTTGCTTTTCCGTTTGTTGTGCCCTTTGGCAGTTTTTCGCGCTGGTACCGCCTGTGGCGCAATTCCATTTGGGGTTACGCCGGTCATCGGATTGTTAAAAAATGGCTGGAATCTAGCAAGCAAAGTCGCTGGTTGGAGCGTTTATCTTTGGCGCAAAAAAGAACAGTAATTGGTCAAATGTAATAAAAGCGTTCCCTAGCACAAAAAAGTATTTTGGAGGAATCAGTTTTTTAAAAAAATAGTAAATCAAATTTTAGAAAGGAGGCAGCGATGAACCTAGCGGAGGACGAAAAATTTTTTGAAGGTATTAAGGACAATCAAGCAGTAATAGTCAGGAATGTCTTTGAAGGTAGTCCAATTACGGTCGCAAGCGGTATCGGTCTTTTGGAGGATAGGGAAAACGGTATAATGATCGAGGGGCCAATTCATCACTTAAAATTTTTACATCCCTATTTGGTCCAATTAAAAGGTGATTCTATTGATAGCAACGAATTCGGATTCTGGGTGGGGGTGACCTGGTCAAATACCAAGAAATGGTTAAACCTTTTTTATCTATTTGGTGACTCTCTGCGTGACAAAATAGAGCTCCTGGAGCATAAATTCAGGCGAGATATGGTTTCATCCTGCGGCCTGAAACTTTCAGAGAGAGCTAGGGTGATCGTGAGATTGGGTACCAGAATCGAAGGTTGGGACGTCGGCTTGCCAAAAGAATTAGGGATGAACGGCCACATCGAATTTCCTCAAATTATTATGCCCCCGGGCATAAAGTTAAACTGAACCTTTTTTGGGCGGCAGCAATGCCGCCTTTTGTATTTTTGTGATATTATAAAACATGATGAAAATATTGGCTTTTTCGCAAAACGTCTATTGGACCGAGCATTCTCGGATAAAAATGCGTCAATACCGGCTGTCGGAGAGCCGCGTTAAGCGCGTTTTGCGCTTTCCCAAACGTCTGGAAGTCGGCGTAGCAGAAAATACGGTGGCAGGCATGCAGACGGCCGGGTCAAAAAAGCATCCTTACGAGATTTGGGTGATGTGGACTAATAGTAAATCGCAAATAACCGATAGCAAATCGAAATTCAACATGGGGCAAAAAATAAAGATAATAAGCACCTGGAAATATCCCGGAATAAGCCCGGTGCACGAACCGCCTCCGATTCCAGAGGATGTTTGGGAAATAATAGCGAAAGAGAAAAAGACTCGGAGTTGATAAAATGGTATTGTTTTGAGCCTGATTTTTGTGTAAAATAGAGTTAATCAGCCTATGGAAGAAAAATTAAACACTTCTCAGTCAGACCAGTCGATTCAATCTACTCCGTCAATCGCGCCTATTCAGTCTGGCCAGCCAGCCGCTGCCGAAATAGTGCAGAGCGCTTCCTTGCCAAAAATAAAAATCAAAACGAGAGATTTTTTAACCGGTTTTTTGTTTGGGTTGTTTGGCGCGATTGTTTTGGCGCTTTTGGATTTACTGTTTATCGCCATGGTCAATTCGGCACTCGGTGCGATCGTTTCATTCTTGGTTTATCTGGGACCATTGTTAATTTTTGGTCTTTATATTTTTTTTCTGGTTTATTTTTTAAAAAAACGTAGATTTGTTTTTTGGGGTCTATTCATTAGTTTTTTTATCTTTATCGGTTTAATGACAGTCGTCTTAAAAATTCTTTAATATATTTAAAATGTTAGACATTAAATTTATCAGAGAAAATAAAGATTTAGTTAAAGAAAACGCATTAAAGCGCAGCGTGAGCGTTGATATTGATAAATTATTGGAGCTGGACGAACGGCGTCGGGAATTGATTGGAGAGATCGAAGAGCTTCGCGCCCAGCAAAATAAAGTCAGCGCAGAAATTGCTAATGAGACCGATGAGGTTCAGCGCAATCAAAAAATTAATAAAATGAAAGGAGTCAAAGAGAGATTGGGCTGGCTAGAACCGGAATTTAAAAAAACGGACCAAGAGTTTAACGATTTATTATTAGCCATTCCAAATATTTTGCAGACTGATGTCCCATCAGGTAAAAGTGAGGCAGATAACGTGATTTTACGAGAGGTTGGTAAAAAACCAAAATTTAGTTTTAAAGCGCGCGATTATATGGAAATTGGTAAACTATTAGATCTAATTGATACGGAACGGGCGGCCAAGGTTTCGGGTAGCCGCTTTGGTTATCTTAAAAACGAATTAGCAATTTTGGAATTTGCCTTGGTTGCTTTGGCGTTTGATAAATTAACGAAGGCAGGATTTAAACCCGTGGTGCCGCCCGTGATGATAAAAACCGAATCAATGAAGGCAATGGGTTACATAGACACCCAAGAGGACCAGAAAGAGCGCTATTTCTTTCCTGAAGATGATTTATATTTAGTCGGTACATCCGAGCAGTCAATCGGTCCGATGCATATGAGAGAAACATTAGTAGAAAAAGATTTGCCTTTGCGCTACGTCGCTTTTTCCACTTGCTTTCGCCGTGAAGCCGGCTCTTACGGTAAAGACACCAAAGGAATTTTAAGAGTGCATCAGTTTGATAAAGTAGAAATGTTTAGTTTTACAAAGCCCGAAGATTCGCCTAAAGAACACAAATTTTTGCTCGCCATGGAAGAAAAATTAATGCAGGCGCTTGGATTGCCTTATCGAGTTGTGGCACTGTGCTCGGCCGATCTGGCGCGGCCTTCTTCCGCCACTTTTGATATTGAGACCTGGCTGCCTTCAGCCGGGCAGTATCGCGAAACTCATTCGACCTCAGACTGTACTGATTTTCAGTCGCGGCGCTTAGATATCAAATATAAAAATTCAATTACTAGCAAGTTGGAATTTGTCCATACGTTAAACGGTACCGCTTTTGCCATTGGCCGCACCTTGATTGCGATTTTAGAAAATTGTCAGCAAAAAGATGGTTCAGTAGAAGTGCCCAAAGTCTTGCGCGACTGGTGCGGATTTAAAAAAATTAAATCAGGAAAATAAAAAAAAGTCGGCGACAGGACTTTTGAAAATTAATAGCTGAATTTATGTCGAGAGCGCGCCATAAAAAAAATAAATTTCAGCTTGTTTTTGCGCTGCCCAAGACTGATTTGCCGCAGAAAAAGCGCCGGAAGCTGAAAAAAATTAATTGGAAACCTTGGTTTTGGGGAGGGTTTTTTATTTTGTTTCTGGCAGGCACAATTTATTTTTTTGTTTTTTCTCCCGTTTTTAAAATTATGGAAATAGGTATTAGCGGCAACAATCTAATCTCTTCGAATCAGATTCAAGCCATAGCTAAAAATGTTTTACAAAGAAAATTTTTAAATATTATACCTCGCGATACAGTTGTTGCTTTAATGAACGTCGAAATAAGGCAGGAGCTTTTTAATGAATTTCCCGAAATTGCTACCGTTGAAATTAAAATGGAAAAGATAGGTAGCCTGAGTATTGCAGTATCGGAAAGAAAAACCGCAGCTATTGTTTGTAAGATCTTAGTGATTACATCTCTTTCTCCTACGCCCACTTTATCCGTTTTAGCTACAAGCACATCAGCTGTCGCTCCTGAAGCGTTTCCAGAAAGCGAAGGATGTTTTTTTGTCGATGAAGGCGGACTGGCCTATCGAGAATCGCCGGAGATTTCTGGCACAATTTTGCCGACTTTTTACAGTCAGGATGTTCAATTGCGTCCAAGGTCGCAAGCTTTGGATCCCTCGGCGATTGAGTTTGCCACCCAGATTAAAAAGAAATTGAGAGAAATTGGGGTTGATTTACCCGGATTTATTTTAAATGACGAAATTAATCAGGAATTAAAAGCCTTTACGTCGGAGGGTTGGTTGATTTATTTTGATTTGACCCGCTCGGCTCTAACCCAAGCCAGAGTTTTAGAAATTTTATTAAAGGATGAAATAAAAGATAAACGAGCAACTTTACAATATGTGGATTTGAGGGTGGCGGATAGGGTTTATTATAAATAAGTTTGTTGTTACTTTTCTGACAGCAGAAAAGTAACCAAAAGACTGCGCCCGAGCGTAAAAAATAAAGAAAATCGGACTCGCTGCACGTAAAAATTTACTATGCACAACGCCCCAACCTGACGGTCGGGGCCCCACCACAGCACGTAAATTTTTACCTTCCGCCCCGCCTGCCAAAGCTCGATAATAATAAGTTGATATACCAACTAAAGCGAACTGGAGTTTGTGAAAAGGGTATACCAACTAATCAAGCTTTGGTTATCGGCGGGCAGGTCGCCTCGATTTTCTGATTATTTTTTCGCTAAGGGCGA
>Ga0315284_10000433_pt1 | contig 57602 bp, 86 predicted proteins | sample YL17G09_16_MG_FD_203696 | JGI IMG/M metagenome (GOLD analysis project Ga0315284, IMG submission 203696) | Sediment microbial communities from Yellowstone Lake, YNP, Wyoming, USA - YL17G09_16 | ecosystem: Environmental > Aquatic > Freshwater > Lake > Sediment | place: USA: Wyoming | collected...
CTGCTCCGCATTACCCTCGTGGAGGACGCCGTGGCGCTCTAGTGTCACGGAGTGCTCAAACATCTTGTCGAGTATCTTATCTAACTTCTCTTCGATGCGACTTTCTTGCATGTTGTCACGCCCTCCTCAAGCGCGGGAGGGGTTAGGCGATGCGACGAGCATAAAACCTAGATTTGTTGCTTCCTGAATTGAGTATTGAAGCTGTACCCGTACCGGCACCGGCAATTGAATAAGCACCTTGCACTGTGTAAGTCGTGGCCGACGATATATTAACAAACGCACTTGTTCTAACTTGTTGCTGCATAATAGCGTTAACGCCAACAACAGCCACTTCTCGATTGAATAGTAGACGGCCCGAGTTATCTACTTCAGTACCACTTTGAGCGATAATAAACCACGCAGAGACTTCAGAGAAGTTTGGTGCACTTGTGGTTAGTCCGTTGGTTAGGGAGACACTTAAATCGTAGACTATCTCCCAAACACCCGGTTTCAGAGTCAGTGTGCCGTTGCCTAAATTTGAAAGTGTTGTTAATGATAGTGTGCCTGCCGTCAAAGCAGAAGCAGTGTTAACTACTTCTCCGACATAACCATCCGCAATAGCAGCACCTGTCGTCAAGCCCGGCGCTTGGCCAGCTTTATACAGCCCACTACTACCGTCTGTGCCCGCGAGCCCGAAGCCGACTGGGCTGGATGCTTTAGCTTTGCGTACGCGCCAGCGGTAAGTCTGGATACCTGCGTTGTTCCAGTCAGTACCCGCTGCACTATATGCGCCTGTGGCTGCTGCATACCTACCAAAAGTTACTGTAATATCAGTGCTGTTAACATAGGCAACATCTAATCCAATACCGTAGGACGCACCGTTTTGGTTTATAAACGATGTCAAACCATTTTGAAAGTTAGCCGTCTCAATTGCTTGCCAAACTCCACTACTTTTCTGTACTTCGAGGAACAGAACGTCATCAGATTGGATAGGATATTGGAACCTGACAGCTTTAGTGAAGTAGGTCGCAGCTGCACCAGTTGGAACAATACTACCATTAGGCCCTGCTACTGAAGTTGAGACTGTTACAGAGCCGGTTACTGTCACATCACTGTTACTTGCATACTCCACCTGAGCACCCGCGCCTAAGTTCACAGTGCCGGTTATTTCAGTCGCCGGGTAGCGGAAATTAATTGACACAAGGTCGGTTCCGCCAAATATTGTAGAACCGTTTCCTTTCGTCATAGCTGCAGCACCGGTTGCAATCGAGAAGAACACCCTATCGGTAGTCGAACCGTCGTAAAAAACAACTGGGTTAGTGCCGATGGAATACTGGTTAACTGACCCGTTTGTTCTGTCTGATTGCCCGAGCCTTACGTTGCTAGTACCAAGAGCTGTGGAATTTATAGTTGAGCCAGTTGTAAGTATCAGTGCGGCTGTCGATGCGGCTGGTGCAGCTGAAACAAAAGAGCCTTGCACTTCCCAAGTATCGCCAAGCTGTCGCCTAAACAGCTGAACTGAAGTTGGAGTCATACCAGCCCAAGTAGGTATCCAACTCTGCCACTCACTCACCGCCGCGCCTTGCGTGATGATGCCGTTGCCGATGACGATGTTTGTCACATATAGCGTGTTGGCACTTGAGCGCGTGGTTTGTGTCAGCGAAACTGTGTAAGTTGCACCAGTGTCGCCGTCAAACGTACAGTTAAACTGGCCAGTAAATCCTGCTGGTAGTGTCGTAACAGACGAGCTATCAGAGCTGAGGGAAACGCGTGTGCCGCCGGAGTTATAGACAGACAAACGCCAAACACCCAGCGAGGATGCCGGCACTATCACGTACATGGATAGCTGCAGCTTGGTGGAGCGGATGGCAGTCGGGCACGCGAGGCCGGCCATGTAAAAGCCGCTAGTGGAAGTCTCACTGGACGCGGTAGTGGTGGATATTTCGAAGCAAGTGTCGATGATACCAGCCAGCGGACTTGTAGATGTGCCGCGCGCAGCTGAGTAGTTAGTAGCCAGCGTGACGCCAGTGGAGGCTGACGAAGTCGCGCTTGGGTTGTCGACGATATTAAGCTGGCCAGACCCTGAGCCGCTACCTGAGCCTACCGCTGTCAGGGTGGAGCCATCGTCAGCAAAGAAGGTATCGAGGTCGGTGGCGTAAAGGAGCGTGCCCTCTTTGCGTGTAAGTGTCAGGAGGTTGGCGTAAGTGGCTTTAGGCACTGTAATACGCGAGGTGTTGCTTGCAGTGCCGCCGTCTATGTCTTTGTTGGTGAGGACTACAGCGGCTGCATTCTTAGTTGCATCCGAAGTATTGTCAACGTTGCCTAATCCGACGTCGCCCTTGACTATGCCAGTAGGTGTAGTGATCGCCGGAGATGTACCCCTTACGATGGCTCCAGTGCCAGTAACTCCAGTAGATCCTGCTATATATCCAAGCTCTGCGGCTGTGGTGGCTGAAGATATCAGGCCCTTACTGCCGTCAGTAACCAGCGCCATCGACGCCGTAAGTCCCGATATCTGCACAGATCCTGCAGCAGTGATTCGCATACGTTCAGCTGGAGCGCCGGCATTGGATGTTTTCCACACCCAGTCGGCCAATCTAGTAGTGCCGTTGCCTGTATAGATAGCCAGTTGTTCGGCGGCAGACTGAGTTGTACTATTGTGTCTTGGGTGGGCATTTATTCCGCCTATCTCATCGCCATTAACTAAGTTGGCGTTAGCTGCACCAGCTTTGCGGAATTCGATATGAGGATGAGACGTGGACGTGCTGTTTCTATTCTCCAACTGTATCATATTACTAGCTGGAGTAGTCAAGTCGTCATCATTGCGTATCTCAAGCGTCTTAAGGCCTGACGTATTTCCCAAGTCATCAACAACAATCGACGAATTCTGTGCCAATTTCCCAGTAGTTAGGTCATATCTAACCAGGGCATTATCAGTGGCGCTGGCCGGCCCTGTGATCTTATTAGCTAGTCCGGCGGCGGATACACTGTCGGCATACGTCTTGGCGGCCAGGGCGCTGGGCACCTGAGCGTCAGTCGCGCCTGTGAATGTGCCATCTGTATTAAGTACGCCAGCAGCCAGCATTGCCAGCGTCAGGTTGCTGATAGTGTTGTTGGTGGCGTTGATAGTTTTGTTTGTAAGTGTGTCAGTAGTACTTGATCCGATCAACGTGGTCGCTACGGTTGGCAAATTGACAGTAATATTGCTAGCTGGCACGCCGGCCAGAAGTGTAGTCTTAGCTGAGGCTGACCCCTGATTGAGAACTATGGACAGACCGTCTAGTGAGATTATACCAGCAATTCTCATAACGTAGCTCCAGAAATAAGGGAGGGTGCCCTCCCATTCTAATTACCCAACTCGTGTCCAAGTAGTGCCATCACAGAAGTAGGCATAAGCTCCTACTACGGTAATAGTAGCAACTGCTCCGCCAGTACTAGTTTGCACCAGCACGGTGCCGGCCACACTGGAGGCATAGACATTAACTACTCGGCCTAAACTAGCTGCCGCTAATGGTAGTTTAAGTGTAGTTGTGCCAGAGGATCCGGCCATAGTAACAAACGTATAGCTATCGTCGGTAGCCATGGCAAACGTTTCCGTTGCTGCCAGAGCAAGTAGAGAGTGACCGCAAGCCAAAAGGCGAGCTTCGCGTTTATTAAAGTTTTCTGGGTAGTTACCAAATTGTTGAGCATGGGTTTTTGTAGCCATAATACATTTCCTTTGTAGTTCTAGAAAGAAGGGACTGAGCCGTCATGACCCAGTCCCCATGAGGAGCGAGATTACGAGACGGTGAAATTCGTGACAAGGCCAACCGCAGCTGGATGCACGCAAGTCAGAGTTCCGTGACCTTCCATGTAGGAGCGGATCGAGCGGTCATGACCTGAAGCGTTTGGCTTCAGCATGAATTTTTGGCCAGCTTGTGGCTCAACAAATTCAAAGTCCGAGCCCCAGAACTGGAGGACGTCGCCTTCTGGCACGCACCAGATAGCTTGTTTTGGGCAGAATTCGTCAGCTTCAAAGATCAACGTGTCTTTGCCATGGACATAGCCCAAGACGTCAACACCGCGTTTGTTGTCTTTGATGCTGATGAACCGGCGGTCAGTCTCGCGACTTTCAACCAAAGCATCCAAGGTCTCCCACGCCATCATTGCGCGTGTGTACTTATAGCGATTAGCGCCGACGTTCAATTTGACTTGGCTCATCAGTTTTTGGAAGTCGGAACTATCGATTGGCTGGCCGCCAACATCTCGCTGAGTTCCCTTTACTGCGCCAGTCATGTTGATGCCGTTGACCTTACGGCCATCGTTAGCAGCCAAAGATTGGAGGCCTGGGTAGTAGTACGACAGGGCGTTGTAGTCGTCAGTGGTGGCGACAGAGGCCAAGTCATTCAGCTGTGAGCCATACTTCAGGATAACCATGGTGCTGAGGATGTTAGTAGCAGTTACAGTCAAGGCTGTACCGCTGGAGTTTTGAGCTTGGAGGGTGACAGTGTCGTTAGCCCGATCTTTGTCATATACAGAGTACCATGCAAACGTGCCGGAAGAGACAGTTGGATCAGTCTGTACACCGGCTGTGGTAGCAACAACCACGCGGTCGCCGTACTCAAGCCAGCCCACAAATCCACGGCTGGTGGATGCTGTGCCAAGTGGGAGAACGATTCGGCCAGAGCCGATGGTGCCTGCGCCAGTTGCGGCAGCCAACACGCCAGTACCATCAGCATAGACAGCGGCAGAAAGCTGACGGCTAAGGGTGATAGTCTTGGCTCGGATCTCTTCTGCAAGTGGCTCGCCGTATCGGCTAAAGTCACTGATTGCGCGCTCGATGATAGTTCTTTCAACTTCGATCGTCAAGGCAAAATCTTTGTACTGAGCAGTTCCTTCGCTCAAAGAAGATTTCTGCGCGTTAGGGTATGCTCCGCCGCCTACTGCGACGAAGTTGGCTGCAGATGCGCCGTATGCAGAACGGAGCAGGTATCGCAATTCGCGACCTTCGTCTGCACCCTTCTTTTTCTTCTGGATGTTTTCCCACATCGAGCTATCTTCAGGCAAGTTATTGTAAACTCCGCCTTTGGAGATAATCTTGAGGTACTTACCAATGTCCAATCCACCTAGGTTCGTTACTGCTGAAGTCGTCATCGTTTAGATCCTTATTTTGATTTACTATTCTGAAATCTGAATGCGCGGAATAAGTCCGTCGGGTTAAGACTAGCTAACTTAGCTAAGTCTGCGTCGCCCTGATAATTCTTGGTAGAAGCTGCTTGAGCGGCTGCTGTTGCCGTCTGCTTCTTGCTATCTAGAGCCTTTGATACCTGTGTCTCTACAGCCTCTTGTTGGAAAGACTTCAGTCTCTTGCTGTTCTCAGAGAAGGTTTTCTCGACCATCTTGTTGGTCACCTTGCCGTACTGCTTATGCAACTTCTTGAGATCAAGGATAGATTTCTGATAAACCAGTTCCTTAACGTCGTCAGCCATCGAGTCGTCAACGTTCTTAAAGAACTCGCGGTCGATGCTTGTCTTAAGTTGCTCTTGTTGAGCAGCTAGTTGGGCTTTCTCAGCAGCGTCTTTCTGCTTAGCTGCGGCAGCCATCTCTTTGGCAGTCTTCTCTTCACCAAACTTAAGTCTTTCTTCTAGGGCCTTGATACGCTCTTGTTGTGTGAGCAACTGGCGCTCTTCGTCTGTTCCCATCGTCTTGATGTTGTGTTTAGCAACTTCCTCTTGGATGAGATCATCGTACTTCTGGCCGGTTAGCACTTCAATCAACTTGGACTTATCGTACCGAAGTTGTTCAAGTTTGTCCCAGCTTTCTTTAAACTCACGAGCCTCAGCTAACTGTGTTTGCATTTCGGCCATCTGTTGCTTAACTTTGGCTTGTTCGGCAAAGGCTTTCTTCATGCCGTCAGCCATAGCGAGCTTGCGCTGTACTTCAGCCACTACTTCTGGTTTACTAAGATCCAGTGTGTGCTCTTTACCGTTGGCTTTGTAGGTCAGGGCTGCGGACTTGGCTGCCTCGTCTGCGCGATTAGTCGCAGTCTTATTAGCGTTGTCTGGAGCTACTGCTTCATCAAAACCCAGGTCTCCAAACTCTTTGTTCGGATCCGACCAGAACGGCGAATCAGGAGCCTCAAAGCCGTCTGCCGCGTCTGGTTGTGGTACACTACTGTCCTGAGTGGGTTCAGGAGTTGGACTAGAGAATGCACTTGCTTCCTTCATAACAGAGGACATGTCAACACTTAACTCATCTCGCATACTTACTTCTCCATTTGCATCCTGCACCGTGACAGGGTAGCTTTATATCTCGAATCCTGGGATACCCAGGGTATCTTCAAACTACGCCAGCTTGCTGTAAGGCCGCACCTGGATCTATCGCCCCGCTTACTCCTGGCATGCCGGCCACTTCTGTGGGAGCTGCTGGTGCCGCTGGCTGCTCATTAGCTAAAAGTTGCTCGCGCTCAACAATCTGCTGCCGGATAAGGTCTTGTAGCTCCGGCTCTAAGTACTTAAATTCGGAAGTTTCCAGATATTGCTTAGCCCAAGCCAGCCTTGGAACGTGCTGCTGCATCTCTTTTGGCGGTATATACGTGGGTTTGCCGGATCTGAACAGCGCGACCATTTCTTCAAAATCTTCCATTTGACGATCTGCAGCCATCTCATTGATATCGTACAGAGTTTCAAGTTCGTTAAGTTTGAGATGCTTGAGGATAGTCTGAGTAGACACGCCGGCTTTCTCAAACATAGGCATCATCAGCATGATGGCTTCGCGGCGCATGTTAGGATCAATAGGCAGACTGGTGCCGTATTCAGCAATAATGTCGTAGCCGCCAGCAATGTCTGCGCCCTTTAGCTTAATAGATTCAAAGGCTTTATCTCTGCCGATTACCTGCACGATGCGTGGAGTGGTCCAGTGCTGCTTAACGAGTTCCAGGTAGTCTTTATAGATCTCTCGTACCACAGTCTCATATTTCTTGAGAAGGCGGCGATGGATAGCAGTTCCAGCCTGGATGGCTGTTTGCTGAGATACAGCTGACTGCTCACGTTGCTGAATGCCCAGCATGGAGTCGTTTATGCCATACAGGTCCTGCAGCTCGGAGCGGTAGCTGTCGCGAAACTGCCATGCATCTGGCATCAGTGTGGGAGGGCTGACAAACCTGATGGAGTTGGTATCTTGTACGCCAGTGGCCTTGACCCAGTCCCACGAGCTGTTGGATATATCATCGTCGCCGATATCCGCACCATCTGGAATAACCATGCGCACAACGTTGTGGGCTTGAATTGCGTCGAGGGTGTTGCTATCAATTCGGTTGAGCATGTCCTGGATCCTAGCGGCGTACTCTGCTACGGATTTGGCGTACACTGATCCAGGGATATCAACATAAGTAAAGAACTTGTAAGGAAGTCCTTTAGTTGGGTGCGGATTCTTGCATGGCTTTTCAAGGAAAGTGTAGTCGCCTAGGAAGCAAGCATAGCGGCCGGCCATACCATTAACAGGTGAGGCAACTTCCACATAGTGGAATACCTCAACCATCGGCTCCCTAAAGGCTGCATGCTTATACCCAACTACTGGATCGCAAGAGACGGAAGGATCGAAAGTATATTGATTCTCTTTAACCTTATCTTCAAACTCAGGCCATCTATAATTGGCCTCCTCTACTGTAATAAGCTCACGCTCAAACACATGACGGATAGTCTTGAGGCTGGTTGCTTTAGGATCCAGCCACAGGTCAAACATATTCTTCTGGACTACTTCGATCTCGCCTGTCATCTTAAGTTCGCCAGACTCTTCATCAAAGTCTAGAACTTCGCCTTTGTCCTTCTCATACGACACTTTAGTGCAGCCAATGCCGCATATCAGCGTGGATAGATTCATCATATCCACTTGTTCAGGTATGTCCTTGGTATCGCGGGCATTACGTACTACACGGTCGGCGGCATCAGCCTTCTGGCGGTCAGCTGCGTCTGTGGTGGCAGGGCGAATGATAACGCTAGGCGGATTGGCTGATAGCTGTGATTGCACAAAGCGAGTGTACTTGAAGATATAGTTGATGCCTATCGCAGAGTCGCCAGAGTCCACAGATCCCGACGCCAGCTGCGAAAGGTTATCAAATGTTATATTGACATCGCCATTATTGCGGAAGCCTAAGTTACCGGCGTACTGACGAATGTTAGCTGCCCACGTGTTCTCATACACAGCTCTATAGGCCTTAGCCTCAGAGAAGGCGTCTTCCATCTTTTTCTTCCACTGATCCGGCGTCCAACTTACGACTTTTGCCATGATTTCACTTCCTTAGCTTTACTCGAATAAGCAGACGACGAATGTCTTCTTCTTTAGCGGCCAATTCACGAGCCTTATTATTTAAGGCAATAAGTTGTAGGCCGTTGAAGGCAAAGACTAAAAGGCCTAAGTAGTATCCCAGAATCACAGTGATCATTAGTATTCTCGCTTATGAATTCGTGACTTACGCGATCCGAAGGTAAGCTTGGGCTTGACTTGTGCCTTTCTTTCTGCAGACTTTCTAGCATGATGGGCTAGATGTATCTGCTTTTCCCAAGTCATATCGGCAACAACAGCCTCAGGCTTAGGGATAGCGTCGCAAAAATATTGCAGACAATCTAGCATATGGTAGTCTGACGAACGGACAATCTTATCTTCGCGCGTCTCTGACCACTGGCATGACATGAACTGCTCGATCAGAGCGTCGCCTGCCCAATTAGTAATTTTTACGCGACCGTCGTCTAGTCGCTCTTGCAACTGCTTGATAAGTTCAAGCTTTCTATTATTGTTTTTGTTGAACACGCCGGCATAGAATATCTTAGCTTTGGCTGCCTCTTTGATGAACCAGACTTCGTGCGGGTCGCTTATGCGCTTGACTAGGTTGACGCCCTCGCTGCGCTTCACAAACTCAGCTAGTAGTTCGGTAGCAGAGTCGCCCTTAACATTCTCGGCCCGCACCACATACCAGCGCTTGGTTGCTGGGTGCTCGGCAAACAGGGCGTATCCCGCATAGCCGGCCGCCGCTGGATCAACTACCTCAACGTGTCGCCACGATGCGTGGTACGTGGCCGGATCCTCGACATGGTCGTCTGGATCAAAGCGGTACACTCCACGATCGCCGATGTACCATTCGCCATACAGACGAGCATTCCTCTCACCTTCAGGTAAAGTCGAGTAGCGGGCTAGCAGCTCCTCCTCTCTACCCTTGTATATAGGGTTATCTAGCATAGCAAATTGGTACTTCTTGCCATACTTAGCGTCCACCGTCTCAATCTTATTCTTGATTTGGAGATTGCGTATGAGTGGCGTAAAGGTACACATAAAGCGGCCCTTGGTAGCAATAGTACGTGTCTCTAACTCGGAAAATAGAGACAGCGAAGAGGGCATTTCGTCAAGCCACACCCACTGCGCAACGAAGGCCTGTGAGTTCTTACGAGCGTCGTTGGCATTATGGTGAGAGATGAAGATCATGCGGTTGCCGTTCTTCTTATGGCTTACCGATTGCAATGATCCGCCGGAGCTATGGACTTGGTAGGTGCCCACTTCAAGGTGAGGCATGATCTTATTGGCCCAGATCTCGGACTCAAGCTGCTTGGTCGTCTGGCCAAGTATCAGCATGGTAAGTGGGCGATCTCCCCATACCTCTTTGGTATCAAAGAATGGGTGAGTGTTGGTGAATATCCAGACGGCCTCGCGTGCTCCTAATAGCGACTTACCTGTTTGGTTAGCTGCTACCACATACCGAGAGTAAAAGTCCCCAATATCCTGTAAAACTGCCCACTGCTTCTCGGTCGGCCTAGATCCTAGGCTATAGGGATCGAAGCTCTCTTTGCGCTGCATCGACTCTTTACGTAAGATGGCCGCAGCCAGCAGCTTTTTGTCCACAGCACTCTCAAGCATTAGGGCACCATTTTGTTGAGTAAGTCTCGCAGGGTAGCAAGTATTCCAGTTACGCCATGATTCTCAGCGTCCAGCACATCAGGGGCCTCTGGTGCTCGGCCTAAGTCGTACTGGTCGCCAGCTTCGTCTAATTTGTTGATATACGCGGAGTCTGACTTGCCCTCTTCTTGTTTCCACTTAGGACCAAGAAGGCGAGTCATGATAGAGTCGGCCTGTTCTTGCTGAGCTTTAAACGGCCGCTTAGGGTCCACGTCGGCCATGACCATATCGTATAGCCGCTTCTCGTAGGCCTCTATTTTGACGTCTTGTCCAGACTTTGCCATAGCAAAACCTCATTGAGGGGTAAACACTTTACATGCAGTTGCGGTACCGGCTGTGGCTACCACTCTGGCTAATGGATAGGTCACATAGGATCCGGACCAGCCGAAGAATCCTGCGGCCGGTGCGGTCAGCGCGGTAGCATGTCCGACCCAAGTAGTGCCACCATCAAAGGAGAATTCCAGCTTAACTGCTGTCGCGCCCGGCATATACACAGATCCGCCGTAAGACTTAGCGTCGCCGCTGATTGTGAACGGAGCGCTAGTGTTTACAGAGGCAGCTTGAAAAATATCTTTAGTTACGTGACCTAACATATCATCTCCTTACGTGGGATCTAGAGTTATTGCAGTTCTTTCACTATTTGTCATGTCCGCGTCTATGCGGCTCTTGGTGCCATCTTGGCTCTTAAAGACAACCGTGGCGGTGCCTGTGCCAGTAGAGACTATGGTCGTTTTGCCGGCTGCGTAAGCTAGCAAGATTCTGAGTATCTCTTCGGCTGTGTAGCCGCTTTCTATAACTTCGGTCCATGGGTTGCTAGCCGATCCAGCATCATTGAGCTTTTCGCCCATAGTGCCAGATGCGTTGTAGTCTGCTGCTACTGAGTTCCACAGTGATGCCGCCAAGGACTCTGGTGATAGTGGAGTTGAAGAGGATATGTTGGCAGATAGCGCGGCTGTAGCAAAATCGCCTATATTTGTAAAGTGCCCTTCAGCACTAAGTGCAGCAATCATGCTAATTATTGCGCCTATGTCAGTGGTCGTAAAGGACCCAGATGCACTTAGTGCTGCTTGAATGGCATATTGCGTTAGGAATGTGAGGTCCGCCGCAGTAATGGCCCCAGTGGCCGATACTGAGGCCTCTATCAGAGCTAGCCTAGACATGTCAGCATTTGTTATGGTGCCAGATCCAGTAAGCGCCGCAATCATGTTAAATATTTGACTTAAATCAGCATTGGATATTGTGACCGATGCTGATAACCCAGCGTCGATACCTATACCTGATGCTAACAGAGACGACGTTGTACTTACTGTTCCATCTAAATATTTGTAGGAAGCTATACCGCCAGCCTTTTGGGCAGGAGTGAATGAGTACCCAGGAACATATCCATTAGGGACTGACATAAATGATGCCATAGATAGGAACTTGTTACGATCCATGCCGGACTTATTGAAATTTGCGCGATCTCCAGACAAGGAGGTGCCTGACAGAAATCTGCCGGGCGTCTTGTTGATCACCGCATAGTTTCCAATCAGCGACATATCAACCCCACCCTGTGTCCAAGTGTCCATAGATAGCACTGTTTGTTGGTGTGTTAGCTCCGGAGTACACTAACCAGTACAGCGCGGCTCCGTCATACACACGAGGCAAGCTGGGCATCTGGTTCATCAGGTCGCGCTCTGCAGCAACGCCAAGTGTCGTAATTGGTAATGTTAACAGAGGCTTAACTAGTGCCACCGAAAACTCACCGCTAACATAGGAAACGGAGATCTGGATATTCTCGACTGACCTAATACCCTTGTCGCCAGCAGCAAGAGGCATAAATGGTCCGTACTTGCCTGACCCTGTGCCGGAGTACAAAATTTGGCCATTAGGACAAGCCGTCTTACCTATAGGCAGGGTGGCTGGAGTAGCCTTGGCGGCAGTTGCGGTAGAGTTAGTGTATGACGCCAGGGATAAGTTGGGGGTAGCTGCGCCCAGGGCCGTGGCGTTTGTATTCCACATCATGGCCTGCACACCGGCGCCATCAGTATACCGTGGCAGCAGTGTGTTGATTGTGTGCGTTCCAGTACCAGCAGACGTAATGTCAATGGCTGTGGACGACTGTGCGTTGGCGTACGTTGTTGCTAGCTTGCATGTCGTGTCGCTAAGCTTGATGACAAAATAATTAGTCGCTGCAGATAGGCCGGCCGGCAGGGTAGTAGTGGAGGACACTTGTATTGTAGACAAGTTGAGCAAGTTGATATTGGTGTGCGTGATGATGTCTGTACTGGCGTCAGCGGTGAAGTTACTGAATGCTATCAGCGTGTTAGTAGTTGCCTGCGATGTGGTTGTAGTTACAGAGGTTACGCGATAGAACCCAAGTAAATCAACCAGCATCATAATGCATGGTGCTGTGGTGGCCGCTGCTGTAAAGGCGCTAGCGTTGATGATGGACTTGTAGTCAGGAGATACGTTGCCGCCGTGCTGAATAGATGCAGCATTGGTCGTAGTGTCTGATACTTGCTGCCACGTTAAGTTAGTGCCTGCATTGAATATAGAATCTGCGCCTGGGTTACCGGCGCCGCGAGCTAGGCAGTGCCACTCACCTGCAACAGCAGCTGTGGTAGGTAAGAAGTTTTTATTCCAGTCAGATCGGAAGAACTTACCGTTCTGAGATACTTCGCTAATAAAGTCGTCCATCGAAGAAAATCCTGGCATATCAACCCCATACGGTTTCAATTAATCCATGAATTGGAGCGGCGGAGAGAGTTCCACCTGGATGGCATATAAAATTCAAGTAAGCGTCATCTTTGATCTCAGGCATATTTCCAAAATCAACAAGATACTCAACCTCTACTGGCGCGTCTATGCCTCTGATGGACATCTGAGCTAGAGGTTTAACTAGAACTAGAGTTATCAACCCCACGTCAGTAGTTCCAGTGAATGTTACTGACTGTATAGATCTTACACCGGAATCGCCAGACTGTAAAGGAAGAAATGGTCCGGAAGTTGCAGCGCCCGCTGACGACGATGTCGCTAGCGTGCCAGTTACAGTTTGAGTAGTCAGCGCAACAGGCTGAGTGACTCTGCCGGCCACTCCGGCCGAGTTTGTGTATGTGCAAGTAAACGTATGTACAGCTGCAACGCCGTCGCCAGCAGCGACAACCACAGGCATGATCCCTACGCCTACGCCATCTGCGTATCTGCTTAAGGTTGCGGTATTGTCCAACGGCTGCACGTCATTGGTGCCCTCGTCGATAAAGGGGTAGAATAGTAGGTAATCTAATAGTATCATTGGCATCGGTACGGCAGTAGCTAGTGTGGTGAATGCCATGATCTTTTTAAGGAACTTCTTTTCTGGGCTGACAGCTAGGCCGTGAACCAGGCCGCCATCGGTACTGTACGCCATACGCACGGCAGTTAGTGGAGCGGCGGCATAGTATTGTGGATTTGGATTACCAGGGGACATGGATAAGTCAAACCAGAAGCCAGACGCGGTAGTCTGCGACGGTGTCTTTCTCCATGTTGAAATCTTGTTGGCGCCAGATAATTCAGCGTCCACAAGTTCCTTGGTACTCTTAAATCCAGGCATGTATTAGTCCAATGTAAAGACAAGTGCGCCGGCGCTAAACTGCGGCTGTATACCTGTGGTTACTGCCACTGAACTATTGAGCGCGCCAGACACAATGATAGTGCCTGCTCCTGATGACGTGGTTACAATGCTAACGTAAGTACAGGTAGAGGAGCCTGAGCTACATACTGGAAATTGCTCAAGGTTGGCGTTTGCTACCGTGGCGCCAGTGATAGTGAAGTCAGAGGCTCTGGCGAGGGTAACGCGAGCATACCCGCCGTAAGTAGCTTCAGATGTGATAGCCGAGCCGGCCTCACCTGGGTCTGCGGTGTGAAGGGCCAGCCACAGGTCTGTGTTTGCTGACCAGCTTACTGCTGTCCCCGCAAAGATGTAATTGTTGATTGCTGTTTCTGAGGTATTGGAAAAGCTCATGGTATCCCCTAATTATGTCCATCCGCCGGGCGAATAGTTGTTTACTGCTGTAACGCCGCCGCTGCCGCCAGATCCACCACTGGTGCCTTTTACTAGCACCTCGACTGTTGCATCGCCCACCCATGTAACTATTACGTAGCAGTTTGACATGGATGCCTCCGGCGAGTATATCTGCAGCTCTGCTGTTGGCGCAACAATCGAAGGCACATCTACAATTTTGACAGATCTGTCTGGCGATCCTGTGTACATATCTATCTTCACTGACGTAGTTACCGCCGACACAAATACAGACAGAACTACGTTGCTTGCCTTGGAAACCAGCGTGTAGGTGGATGTGCCTGAGCCGGCCAGCGATCCGCTAACTATGGCTCTGGTCTTGCCCTCTTCAACTATGCTGGTAGCCTGCGACACTCACTTACCTCTTACTCTAAGGTAGGTATCATAGACGGCGTCTGCCTCATTGCTGCTGACGTCGCCAATCTTCATTCTGCCCAGAAGGTTTTTAGCTTCGGGCGATCCCTGCTCAGCTAATTGAACGGTCTGTTTGAACATAGACTTGGTCATAAACGGCTTCTCTGGTACACCCTTATCCGACGACGCACCTAGATCCAGCTCACTCTTAGACTGCTCGCGCATGGTGCGAAACGGATTGACCGGACCTTTGCCTACAAGCTGTGATGTGCGCTCAGCGCTCATCTTCTTGTGTAGCGGAGTCTTATCATCCTCAGGAGAGGATAGCTTTTTCTTTATGTCGTCCAGCCAGCTCAATGGTATTTCCTTTTACTTTAGGAGTAGTGACCAGGCGCATGCCTTTGAATCTAGAATAAGGCACGGTCAGCGCGGCCGTACCTCTAGCCCCTATTACCGAAAATAGAGCGCCCTCGATGGTGTCCGTCGTCATAAAACTGGAACCCTCGACTGTGATCTTTTCGGTTTTATCAGACATACTGTTAATGTACAGCTCAATCTCATAGGTCATTTGCGTCTCCTTTTGGCGGCCTTCTTTTTATCTCTAGCTGGCGTCAGTAGGGACGAACCAAGCACTTGCGCAACTGCGGGCAAGAACTGCCTTTCGATGGCGAGCACTAGGGCCTCCTCCCGCTCCGCTGATAGACTAAGTACTAGGCCAAATGAGCTAACATCCAGCCAGGCGTGGGCCATCTCATGGAGTAGGGTAGATGTAGCTTCGTGATCCTGAAGTCCGGCCACTACCTCGATCACTCGCGACTCGTAGTCAAAGGATCCGTCAGCAGCCTCGCCATCGGCCATTATGGTCTTGGGCCTCTTAATTTCAAAAACTTCGCCGAGTATAGTAACCTTAGTGGGTAACATGCTAACTCCACTGCGTAATATAAATAGTCAATGATTATGTAGTCGCTTTTGGGCAACACTTGAGATATATCGGCAGCCTCAGAGATTTGCCTATATCCAATTATTCGATACCCCATGACGAATTTTGTTGCTATCTGAGGGCGAGTGTGGTACGCTGAGGGCTGTGGTGGGAGGGCATAGAAAACTCATCCCATAGTCATATGTTCATTATAGCCAATAATTGAACATTAGTCCATAAAATAGTGTCAGTAATCTACAATAAAAAAGTGTTGACAGGTTCTGTAACACTCAGTATAATCGAACTAGAAGTGAGCGTTAGCCACGATTAATATAATATATGTAGTGTGTTAGTTATGAGGAATTAGTATGTGAGAGATTAGTATGGTAGCTACCCCGATCGGCCTTCGGCCTCCTCTGCAGAAGTAGGTGTCAGGGGATACACGCTAGTGTCGAGGCTGTCAGCCGAACTGAATCCTCTCGACCTTAAGCTAAACCAACGCCTCCCTGACAATATTCAATATCGGAATAATTTAAGTCTTCTTTAATTTCCGCACCTTAGAGTCAATAAAATTATCCAGTTCGTGGCTGGTCATGTTATTGATATCTTTAGCATTATCGGCCTTGGCGTTGGTTGGTCCATAGCCAGCATAACGTAGCAGAATCTCAGCGGCGCGCACCTGATCGCTGGTCTTAGCCTCAGCTTCCTTGCCTATAAGATCTGCACCGTTCATCTCACAAATATCAATCAGGCGCTTTATAGCAGCGTCCACGCCGACTTCCAGCATGGCCTGGTTGATGGAGGTGTCGAGGAACCACTCGCGGAAATCAGCCTTCTTGAGGGCCATCTGCAACTCTAAACAACCAGACACACGCGCTATTTCGTGGTCGTCCATCTCGTCGGGCAGAAGGGCCTGGTTGCTTTTAATACGCTGCCAAAACTTAGCCTTGGCTATTTTCTGCTGGCGTGTTGGTGTCATACTGACGCATCCTTTCGATGATGCCGCCCATCAACTGCGACACGCGGCTTTCGGTTACCTTGAGCGCTCTGCCTATATCCTTGAGGGTAAGGCCGCTAATATACAGGCCGACGATGTGCTGATCCTTCTCGCTGAGTTGACTAGACAGCTGGTTAATAAGAACCATGTCGTCTATATTCGAATCGCTACCACGGTTAATTGACGCAATGTGCTGATTAAACACAGCTCTTGTGTGATCGCGATCCTCGTCCTTGCTGCCACGGGGTTTATAGTATTTGCGGTACCAATCCATGAAGGCTGACTGTACGCAATGATCCACGTAAGTCCGCAGCTTACATCTCTTTTCGTCAAAGCGCACCATTCGCTCAAGCACGGTGACCCACGCCATCGACTGCATATCTTCCAGCTCCTGAGGACCCACGCCCACCCAGTGACGGCTGCGCGCATTGATGACGCCCTGGATGATCTTGACCTCAGCGTCAGTTAATTTTTTGCTCATTGTCGTGGCCCTCATTGGTGGGAAGAGCTATGTCGAAGCTCCAGATTTTATAGCGTTTTTTGATATTAGTAAAGATTGCGAGATCTTGACCGGCCAAGAGGTATTGCTGTAGTCGTTTGGAAGAGAAGCCGAGATGGCGTGCGGTAGAGGGGACGTGCATAAAGACGCGCGAGCCGCGACGTTCAGCTCCGCCGATTTTGCCGACGATCAGTAGCGTGTATAGTTTGTAGGGCCAGAGCGAGGCCAGCGCCATAGACTTCCTCTCCTGAATGCGGTCAATGCAATGACAAAGAGTGCGAGGGCTACAATTAGGGCCATTGTAGGAAGTTGGCCGTGCAGCAGGAGCACTATAGTAAAGCCGCCGATATTATAGAGCAAACCTTGAATTAACATAACTCCACCTCTTACACATTGTAACAAAACCACTACGTATTGTCAAGCAACTATTATGCCAATATTCACGGCAAGATATATGCCAAACTCATCGCAGAAACGCTCCGGATGAGGAGGGGGAAATTCACTCTCCTACCCACCCCCCCAACCCCACTTCCTTGTATATAATAGTAGCAAGATTCGTGCCATGCCACAAATCGTCCATACTCTATACAGAGGCAAGAAGTATGCCATAGTATGCAGCTGACTATATACTATATACAGAGCGCACGGCGGGTGGGGTGATGAGAGGGGGGTAAATTCCCCATGCCCTCTCTGCCTACCTATACCCCTATCCTATAAATGCTTGACTTTCCCTTGCGGATGTGATATAAATAAACTCAACTAACAACATGAGAGAGGGCCGAGGTCTGAAAAGGTTCCCTTTTCCTTTTACTAATCAGTTGCGAGCGTCGCCTACATAATAGACACTGCCTAATCCTATATACGCGCCATCGCTGGCTGCTATATAATAACTCGACACCCGACCATCCCTAACCGCTTGACATTGCGATCGGCATACTGTATGCAAAGGACTGACTGTACCTTTCCCTCATTAACCAACGGAGTGTCTATGACTAAGTTTACTGATGCCGACCTTGAGTGTATGTTTGACGACTGGTTCGATGAGAACTATAAGCCGGTGTCCTTTGGCAAACTATCGTATCCAGCGTCTACGGTCCTGCAGCGCGTCGATCCTATCGCGTATGGCCAACTGATGAGCGACTGGCTGGATGTTAACTACGGAGACTTACATGACTAACACAATTACTGGCCCTGCTACTAAGATTCGTCCTATTGCCCTCGAGATGTTATTACTAGGTGTGCCAGTTGGCATGAGACAGCTCGACGACGACCTATACAGTCTAGAGTTACCAGCGGAGGACTGGCTAGCCGTCGAGAAGATCCACGTGTCCTGGTTCGTTAATGCCCGCAACACCACTGTAACTGGAGGTATGGCTATATGAGACCTCTAGCCGAACGTATGTACGATAGTTGCACCAAAAAGACGCGCTACTTTACACTCGACCGTGCCATGCTGGTTGCTAAGTCTATATACGTGAAACAGGGCACTATCCTCCGCGTATATCAGTGTGATTTTTGTCACTCTTTCCACCTGACGCACAAGATCTGATCACTGCCAACTTTTCGACACCGACCCAAATCACTAGCTGGTTTGGGTTTTTTCTTTTCACCTTGACACTAATACGCGCGCCACGATATACCGCGTTAGTGCTGACAGTGGGTTGCAGTCTGGCACTATCCTTGCAAAGTCTCACTTGTCTAATTAACCAGCGAATGGAGTATACAAAATGAAAATGACAGCAAACCGTATAGAAGTGACCACTTACCTGTCAGTATATACTGAAGATTCGATCAGTAATGGCGAAAGAGACCGCGTTGACCAGGATGAGCGCTGGGTGTTTAATAACCTTGAGGATGCGGCCGAGTATATCGCTAGTGAGATTAACTATAAGGGGTACAGCGCATATGATAGTGGCACCGATTTTATGTCCATGCATACTGAATTTAGTATGAACTTTCGAACTGGCGAGCAAGAGGAGTATTCTATGTATACTCACTTCGGAAAAAACATAGACTGCTACGACGTGCGCAATAAAGTCGAGGCCCTGATATATGACTGTTTGGTCAACCAGCATCAATTTAATGATCAACAGGCCTCGCGCGTAATAGGTTATCGTCAAAAAGCTAGTGCAGTATCGGGACAGTCCTATCAGGGCACCGAGCCAGGATTTTGCGGTGCCACGCACCCCGACAGCAGGCCGCGCCTGTACTTAGTCAAATAAAGACGAAACGGCCACACGGCCGTCTATAGGCATGGTGCCTATACTGATGAGTCTCAGCCAATGGAGTATTTATGTTTAACAGGCCGAAATTTATTGACAAGTTCCGCAACAGTACGCCGCGCAAGGGCCGCGTAAAGCTCAAGGACAACTGCTATAAAATCGAAAACGTGGGCGTGCAATTATTTAATACTATAGTTGTGGACTATAGCAAACCATTCGAGACGCGGCTATACACTGGAGAGTACCGCACTACCTCAACCAAAGGAGTCATTAATGCTACAATGCAGGCGCTAGAGTTGCCGGTACATATAATCCAACGTAAGGGCCAGTGGATAGTTGTTATCGACGAAACTGAAGTCGAATTTACTGAAGGGATGGTGGTCGCATGAAAGATTCATATAAAAAAGACAGCATGTTGACTGGCTATTTAGCGGCGGCTATATGGGCAGGCCTGGACGAAGACAGATACACACTAGACGATATAGCGTATGGCAGTATTATGTGCGCAAGTCGCGAAATTGGCAGATTTGTTGAGCTAGCTGGATCGCTATTAGACAGTGAAGATCCGTCGCAAGTGGGCCACGACTTTTGGCTTACACGAAATGGCCATGGCGCCGGATTTTGGGATGGCGACTATGAGGACAGTAAAGGCAGACAACTGACAGCTATATCTAAAGGATTCGGGACCAGCGATATTTATGTGCGCAATAATAAAATATACTTAACCTGAAAGGCGACAAAATGAAACACTTACTGCCGCGTATGGTTTTTGTTAGTGCATACAGACCAACTAATACTGCCGATCAAAATCACGATGCCCAATTTGATTTGATCAAACGCATCGGCCGCCTCGAAATGAAGTATATACACTGTCGCGGAGTATATCAGGGTATTGGTGAGGCATCACTCGGGGTTGTATGTGAACGCCCCTGGTCTGTTGGCCGCGTATATGACTTAGCCAAAAACTATTACAGTCAGGACAGCGCGCTATTACGTGAGCCCGATGGCTCATGCTGGCTGCTGTCTAATAGTTCAAGTCAGGGCGACTATATAGGCCAATGGTCCGAAATAACCGGGGGTCAGGCCACACGTTTAGGCGGATATACTTACTATATGGGCAGGTTTTTCGCCGCAAGGTGATGTGCATAGAGGCATAGTGGGCTAGACCGCATTTGTGGTCTGGCCCTTTTTGGTGCCAACTGGTGGAGGACTATAGCTAATGATCAGAGTATACAGAGTAAGGCGGCCGCTTGACGGTGCTGGACCCGACTTTCAGGAAAAGTGGACAACTACGTGGCATGGCAATGCCAAACATCGACCAACGCCCTGCCATGATCCCGGTCTGCAGCGTTATCCGGCAGGTGAGGTGTGTGCCTTTACTACTCTTAAGGCAGTATACCGCTGGTTCGGGCGCGGTAACTTAACACGCTTATATGCTATGGGGTTCAGGATAGAGTCGGCATTGGTGCCCAACACGTTTGTCGATCGCGGCAAACACCAATGCCTAGTGCTGGACAGCAAAAAGGTACATTGGTGTCCTATATTAGTGAGTTACCGCACCGAGCGCGGCTCGTGGAAACGTGAACCAATACGGCCTGATTCATTTTGAGAATGATTCTCATTATCCTGTCCAAGCTCCAGTCACTGGCCAACTTTTAGGCGGTGACTGATCCCTAAACTCTGCTGGGCAAATTTAAAAATTTATCCTCAAAAGTTCTGGCTGAATTCTCCACAAATTCCAAAATTTATCTAGAAGTCAGTCAGCATAACCAAACCACAAGAAATTTGTGGTTTACTATAAGTACCCAACAACATTGGCTGGGTGCTTTTGGTAAGTTACTAATGCATCCGTGTAGGACTATTAGCGCCACATTTGGCTGTTAATATACCAACATAGGACTATTAGTACCGAAAAAGTACATCACCTGCACATTATACCCCCCATAAAAGTACAGTTGCCGCTGATTATAACCGCCATAAATAACCAACGGCGCTTGTCCAATAGGTTGTACAATAAACTGTCCAATAGCCAGCTGCAAATGGCTGATATAGCATCCGTAAAGGGTGCTAATGGCTATTATAGGACACTATTAAAGTACGTTATTTTATTCTTTAGGCCCATTATAGTATGTTGAGGGATACTATAAGATACTTTATGTCCACTTTAGGTACCTAAATCACCCCATAAGGGTATTTAAGAGCACATTTGCCTAAATGCATGGGCAATTCTCAGTGCGCCGGTTGTTCAGTATGTTGGTCATATGTCCACATATTGGCTATTTATGTGTACATTATGTCTATATGTATACAAATTGACCACATTTGTATGCTTTGTGGTATATTATTTACACCCGATCGGGCATATGACCAATATTCCTTGGCTATTTAGCAATCTGCAGTCCCGAGCAGGAATATACTTGACACACATTAGCAACAGCGGTACAATCGCCGTAGGCGTTCTATCTGGTCGAGGCGGGCACAGGAGCACTCGACATCTAAGGTTCGCTGGATTGCTGAGTTCGCGAAGCGGACGATGCAAGACAAGAACAAGCGGTCTGAGGCTAAGTCGCAGATAATTAATAATTCACGTTTTGTGAACTTGAGGCTTGACGTGAACGGCATGGGCGTTGCATGGGGATAGCGTGGAGGCGGCATATGAGACTAATCAAGCCTGTGACAGATGATCAACAAATGCATACGTTGCTGCTAGCTCTTCTGGAGTGCAAGTTCCGCTACTACTATCCAAGCTACGTGCATAATAGTTGGACAGTGTTGTGGCCGAATGACCACGAGTACGACGCCATGGAGTTGCTTTATGAGCAGCGCTGTGGTAAAATGCCAGCTGGCTATCCTCACGAGACTTATGAAGGATCTGTAGTGGCGCGGTGCATGGAGATGGAGTACGTGAGGGGTAGCCTTCTGGAGCTTTATAGGAGACAGTATGGTTGAGGCTATCGGCTGGATCGGCGCGCAGTTGACAGTTAACTACGTGTTCAATTTAGCTTGCTTACTACCCATCGTTTGGGTAAAATGGAGGACGTGATGGACGAGATGTACATTCAGTGGCAAGAGTCAAAAGAAGAGCAGGGAACTGACGAGGACTTCGGCGACTGGCTGCATGATAAGTTGACAGATGCTGCAGACTTTTACAAAGATGGTGAATAATACTTGACCCCCAGACGTGTTCTTGGTATAGTTTGAATAGACGGAAGCTTGGCCCTGTCTTTAAATAAAGAGCTAGGTAGACGCAGTAGTTCAAAGTTAGAATGGAGCGCAAGCTCCGGATGTGGAGTACGACACCCACCTGCGCAAACCAGAGGAGATCTAATGGGCTTTCAATTAGATCACAGAACAAGGCGTTGAGCAGCAACCACGCCTACAGGTCTGGCGAGATGGCACCCTCGAAAAACGGGCCGCCCTACCCACAAATATCCAATATCTGCACACACTTCCTACCACATTGGCCCGCCACTAAGCGGGCTGTCTTTTTGTTGTTGACAGTTGGCTCGGATAGTGCAATAAATAAAGAGCTGTATGAAGCAGCACAAAGGAGTCAGAAATGAAATATGTACTAGCCTTAGCCTTATTAACCACAGCTGCAGAAGCCAAAGTGCGCGACCTATCGCTGGATCTTAAGCGTATGCCCTATAACCGCGACTATTTATTTCCCGGCCAACAGTATTGGGGATATGAGACGCGGCTAAATGCTGATGTGGATATTGGACGATTCTTTATGGACAACCAGATCACAGGCCGCACGTTTGACAGCCGCTATCGGTATGTGTCGTGGGGGTTTGACGTAGGAATTCGCTTGACGCCTTGGCTGGATATTGTACACTCTCACCTATCGCAGCACGCGATAGACCTATATCGTGAAACGTATCCAGTAGTTGATAGTACAGGCATAAGAATCAGATTTACAGAGGATAGCAAATGATTGACATGACAAAACAATACAAAACACGAGATGGTCGGAATGTGCGGATACTATGTGTAGACGGTCCTGACAGGATATACCCGGTCATAGGATTGATTGATGGTAATTTGCTCGCAAGTACTTGGTCATCACAAGGGCAATATTCTGCGGAAAACATAAAGCAGGAGTTAGACCTCATCGTGGTCAAACCCAAGCTCGTGGTTGAGCGGTGGGTGAATATTTTTCAGTACAAGAACGATAGTAGAAATGAGCGACATATTGATTGGTTCGATGACTCTCAGAGCGCCCTTGCTGCACATTATAACCCAAATATAACAGTCCTAACCCGCGCGGTACCGTTTAAATGGGAGGGTGAGGGATGAAAACTAAGGGTTTGACGCTGGCAGAGGCTGAAGCGAGTGGTAGGAATTACAGAATGGTCGGCTCTGCTTACGGTTATGGCAGGTACATTGATAAGAATTTTGTCGTGACCGAGAATGGGATAGAACACCCAGCCTGGGTTTTAACAATCGAGGCGGCCTGTGCAAGGTACGACCTTGAACCAGAGGCTAAGCTGCTCACGCGGGAGGATGTAGACGCTGCATTTAACCTCGCTTGGGAGGGCAGGAATTCACTATCACTAAAGCACGGTGTAATAAACATCTTATTCGGCCCGGAGGATGTATGACCTTAGAAGACATGATAATGGACATAGATTCCGCTATAGAAGGCGATGGTATCCCTGAAAAATGTGGGCAAGCAATCATAGCCGCGCTGAGGGCTGGGCAGGATATGAGAAAAGAGACAGAGGTATCTATCGAGCACCTTAGAACAGAAGGCTATCTGCGACAAGCACAAATAATGGAAAGATGTTGTGACGCTTGGGACGCGGCTACTAAGGAGGATGTATGAAACAGCTAACGTATCAAGATATTGTCAATATGGACCCTTGTCAGTCCCATTACCCTGATAAGTACATCCCAATTACCTGGACTGGCACCATTATAGACATTCTCAGACTACCTAACGTAGCACCAACTGAAAAGCTGTGGGTGGCTTATAAGGTACTTGACGATAAGACACTTAGGCTATTTGCAGTTGATTGTGCACGAAGGGCTTTAGGTAGGGTAGCTAAACCCGACATCAGAAGCTTAATAGCTGTTAACATGGCTGAAGCTTATGCGCACGGTAGATGTACAGCAGAAGAATTGCAAGCAACTAGACAAGCCGCCGATGCTGCTGCTACTGCTACTCGTGCTGCTGCTTATGCTGCTACTGCTACTCGTGCTGCTGCTTATGCTGCTGCTGCTGCTGTTGTTGATGCTGCTGCTTATGCTGCTACTGCTGCTGCTGTTGTTGATGCTACTGCTGCTGCTACTCGTGCTGCTGCTTATGCTGTTGATACTGTTACTGCCCGTAAACAAGAGCGTGAGACACAGATAGTTGAGCTAATTAGGTTGATTGAGGGGGATGTATGAGCGTTAAGCTGTATCTAGAATCAGACGAGTTCTACCCTATGTATTACCCCGCCAGCAACCCCCAAGCCCGGATGGTTGAATATTGTATAGATGTGGACGAGGGGTTTATAGACAGACTAATTAAAGTTAATGCAGAGTTTTCGGAGTTACAGGCACAGATAGCGGAAATGGTAATGGGCGGGCAATACCTACCTAACTTGCGTAAACCTGGGGGGGATGTATGAACATACCAACTGAAATAGATATCCTTAAGTGTGAGCGTGATAGCTACTTTGCGGAGCTCCATAAACTCACCGAGCAGATATGGCACCTAAACCGCAGAAGCCCTGAGAAAGACTATCAATGGAAATTAGTGCTTTTTATTGGCTCCATAGCTTTTATAGCCGGGAGGTATTGGAGATGAATAGGCCAAAAGCTGGCTGGCACATAGGCCAAGCCAAGACAGACATCTATGAGTCTTGCACAGGGTTTATTGAGGCAGGACACTACTACCTAGGTGAGGGTAGGCCCTACAGCCACCGCTTCTGGGGATTAGTGTGGCGGGGAGACTATACGTTTGGTATTGGGCGAGCAAAATATGAGAGATACGATGCATATACAGACACTAACCAAAATGGTACGGCAGGCTTGGATCTTAAGTGAAGGCAACTATGATGTGTTCCTACTTAATCTGGAATGCATTAGCGAAGAGTTGGCAGACGCATTTGAAGACAAGCAACTTAAACGAGAAGTGTTTATAAGTTTACATATGGGCAACTTTGCCACCGCAATTAGGGAAATTATATGATTGAATACTACAGCATGATGGAAGCCAAGACTTACGAAGGTAAGGAAGTATGGCTAGGTATCCACCCTGAGGGTATCGAGATTATGGACTTGACAGGCGAGCTGATTGTCGAGTATCTTACCACAGTGGATCCGATGTCCACTTTAAAAACAATTCACTAGGAGATCGCAATGGCAGTAGTTTATATCATATCAGGCATACTTATATTTTCAGGCTTAGTAACACTTGCTATAAGCTTTGGCGTAAGTCGCCAGGCTGGGGCTATGGATCGGTTGCTACGAGAAGCTCAATTAGAGCATGACCAAATTCACGTAAAGCGGCTTAGGAGCTTAAAATGATTATGTTTGAAATCATTCAGGATAGCAAATCAATGTATGTAAATCTGGATCAGGTAGTGGCCATCTCTGAGGACCCAGAGGACAGCAGCAAGACTCAGCTTTGGGTATCGCTTGCGGATGACGACAGGCAATACTTCCATGCTGAGGAAGCCATATGGGACCTGATGTCTCGTGTGAAGGCGGAGATAGGCCAATGAGTAAGTCCAGATTTTGTTGGGTTAGCTTGGGATCTTGGGGACTAGGCATAAAATGGTATAGCACAGACCGCATACTGGCTATGCAATTGGGCAGGCAGCAATTTGAGATTCAGTTTAGGGAGCCAATCAATGGGATCTGGAGTTGACTTTTGGCTGGGCGTTGTGATAGGGTGTGTGTTGTCTATTGTGTTTCTTATAGGGAGTTCTCGTGAAGAAGATTAATATCAAGATGATACTGACCGACGTTGAGTTGGCCGCCCTATCCTCTATGGCTAGAGCCACCAAAATGGGAGTCAATGAGTACGCCATTGTGTGTATGAAACTTGGGCATTCTAAAGTAGTGGACGATTTTACTAAAGCACTAGAGGAAAGCAAGGAGACTACAAATGCCAGCATCTAAATATTTCTCAATAAAAGAAGTAAGCTGTCACCACTGCGGTGAGGACAAGGCAGATCCGGCCTTCCTTAAAAAGCTTGATGCATTGCGATTAGAATGGGGAGAGCCGCTAAATGTTAGTTGTGTATATCGCTGCCCAGTACACAACAAAGCCATTGGCGGAGCTGAGCATAGCCGCCACCTGGTGGGCGATGCGGCGGACATCCTGATTGGTAAGTATGACCCGGCCAAGCAATACCGCCTATTGAAGTTGATCGTGGAATTGGGCTTTACAGTTGGTGTAAGATCGAATATATTCCATGTGGACACACGACCTGGCTTGCCCATTGTGTTTACTTACTCTGCATAAGAGGTGCTTATGGTGATCACTAAAGCGATCATGCTAGCTGTGTTAGCTATAGAATCCTCCGGAAATCCAGATGCGCTATCATCCAGCGGCGCTAAAGGCTTGATGCAAATGACTGGAATTGCGGAGCGCGAGGTCTGTCAGCAGTTTGGATGTGAGCCTGGATACGATATCTGGGACAAACAGACCAATCTGCGTATGGGCTACCAATTGCTTAGTTACTATCTGACAGAGACAAATGGTAATGTAATTGCGGCCATAGTAATGTACAATTCTGGGTATGTCGGCTACCGCAAGTACCTGGCCAGAGAGCCGCTGGCTGCTGAGACTGAAGCTTATATCATCAAGTTCAAACAACTAAGGAAGTACTATGCAACTCTCTTTTCCCGCATGCCTGACGAAGTTCCGCAACACTATGACATGCTCAGCAGCATTGTCTCTGACAATGTGTTCGACGTTGACCTTCTCGGCCGAACGCCGGGTTATTGAGATCGTAGGCCCTATCAGCGGCATGAGCGTGATGCTGTATCAGTTGCAACTGGGCGAGCCTAAGCCTGGAGACAAGGTCGAGATCTATATTGACAGCCCTGGCGGCGAGGCTGAAGTAGGCCTGGCGTTTGCGGACAAGATCCAGGCGCTAGTCAAGACCGGTGTGCATTTTAAGTGCGTGGCTAATGATGCCATATCCGCCGCCTTTATGATCTGGGCATCATGTAATGAGCGCCAAGCCCTACCATACGGCACCATACTGTTCCATTATCCCTACCTGCCATACATACAGGGCCAGCTGCGCTCGACACAGTTTGAGCAAGAGGCTGCTACCGCTAAGGTTGTAGAGGCCTTATGGAAGCAGCGCTGGAATGGCTACCTGTTTGGCTATGTTAGTGAGGCCAATCAGAACAAGGCTGCCACTGAGGAGACTCAGTTTTTTGGTAGACAATTCTGCTTGCTATTTGCACCAGGATTCTGTAAGGTAGTATACGTGTATAAGTACTTGGAGGATAAAGGATTATGACAGAGATCATCGAGGAATACGAGGCTATTATTCACGGCCAGAAGGTTATCGTCAAGCGCTACAAAGCGCAATCGTCCACGGAGAACCCTTATGAGAGACTTGCAGAGCTTGTTGAGCCAGCTGAATGATACTTGGTATCTCAGCGAGTATGAGGACTACATACACCAGCGCGAGCCGCTGTGTGTCCATGAGTGGAAGAGTCGGGAGTTATTAACCAGCGTGTACACAGAGTGCTCGCTATGCGGTGAGGAGAAGCGGGATGAACAAGGCTGAGTACGCACAGTTTGTTGAGAAGACTTTTGAGGATATGTTGGCACTAATCAAGCGCAAGAACGCGGATTATTGCGGCAAAGGGGATGACCCATTTGCTAACTTTCGCAGGTCCTCAGCCGTGGCAGTAGACCCACTAAGCGGCTTGGCCGTTAGATTTCTGGATAAGGTAGCTCGCATTGAGAGCTTCTTTCAGAACGGCAACCTACAGAATGAGAGCTTTGAGGATGCGTGGCTGGACTGTATCGGCTACTCATGTTTGGCTCTTGGTGTGCTTAAAGAGCGCAAAGATCAGGAGCAGAAATGAGCCACACACAGGGACCTACCAGCTACAGTGCTATCAAGTTGTTCATGGAGGGGAGGAAGATTCTGTCAGCCAAGAAAGCTGAGGCTGAGAAGGACAAGCTTGGCACACTAAGAGGCGGATCTGTCGGTGCTCTAATAGGATCCGACGTGCTTGGTGTGTGCCATAGGATAGCCTTGGCTCGGTACAAAGGTCTATCCTCTCCGGCTGACGATGGTACCCACTGTATCTGGGAAGCTGGCGAGATGAATGAGATTAACTGGACGCGTATGCTTGAGGCTTCATGGGAAGGCACAGTTACAGGCGACTCAGCCTACCCACTTAAGTGGGAACTAATGGGCAAGTCCATCACCGGCAGGCCTGACCATGTGTTGCTTAACCCAGACGGAACTCCAGCCTTTGGCCTGGAAGATAAGAACATAGAGAGTATCCAATCAGCAGCCGGTCTGTTTTATGAAAATAAACCAAAGACTGACAACCTTATTCAGGCCGGCCACTACAGCTTAAAGTTTGGCATACCTTGGATCTTAGCTTACAATTTTAGCGGACAGGGTGAAGTACCCTGGTGGACACAGAAGAAATTTAACCTAACCAAGGGTACCAAGGTTAAACCGTTCAAGAAAGAGTTTAAGCTATTCTGGCAAGATGGTCAGCTAGGGTATGTAAAGGACACCGGAGAATCGGTGCTTACTATAGTCACGGCTGAGAGTATCGAACAGTATTATACCTTGATTTTGGAGATGGACCAGGAGAAAGATTTATTCCTGCGACATTCATCTAAAGATCTGCAGGGAAATCAGCAACCATGGTCTCAGTGCGATTACTGCCCAGCAAAACTAGCATGTGACTCGTATGAGCAGCACGGTCTATATGATTTATTCTTTGATGAGCTGGCCCGCGATTGGGGGATTGTATAAATGTTTGTGCAGGTGCCAGGATTCAGTAAATACCTAGTAGATGAGGATGGAGTCATCGTGTCCACTTGGTTTGGCAAGTAGAGGGCACTTAAGCATATCATTGGCACCGGCTCAAACGAGTATCCAAAGGTGACCATGGTGGATGATGATGGGATTGCAGCCAAGCGGTTAGTCCACAAGATAGTTGCTTTAGCTTGGTTAGGTCCGTCAGATCTGAATGTCTTACATAAAGACGACGTCAAGACGAACTGCAAGCTGAGTAATTTACGCTACGGTACTCAGTCAGAGAACGTCAGAGATGCTGTTAAGACTGGCCGACTTAAGAATGTAAATAGAAAGTTGACAGACGAGCAAGTATTAGAGATAATGTCCATGAGAGATAAGCGCGACGACAAAGGCAAGAAGCTTAAGCAGGTGGATATAGCCAAAAAGTATGGAGTATCTAGTGCCACGGTGTTAGTCATATGGAGCGGAGACACTAACAACTTCACTACAAAGATGAAAAAATTTTACAAAGATGGAGGTACAAATGAGTTTATTGCAGAGTAAGCGTAAAGTTATAGCCAATCGTGGTGTATTTGCTGCCATATTAGGAGCACGACTTAGCGGCAAGTCCACTATAGCCGGCACCCTACCCGGTCGCTCAGCTATGTTTACAGCTAAGACCTTTGAGACTGGGTCAGGCTCCGCTCAAAAGATGGCAAAAGATCTTGGGTCTGACCTAGATGTATTTGAATTCAGCAGCGCCAAGGACTTGGTAGCTATGGCTAAAGAAGCTGTGGCTGAAGGATACGAAAACCTGTTTATCGATGGAGCGTCTGGTCTTACAGAAGTGCTGTACCGACAGACAGACATTGCTAGGAAGATAGCAGCCAACGGCTGGGATGGGTATGCGCTGCTGGCTGATCAAGTTGAAGATGCATTGTTGGCCATTAAAGACCTCACCGACAAAGACGGTGGAGTGAATGTGTTTGTTACTGCCTCAGTAGAGCCTAAGTATGACCAGGCAGGTAACGTGATAGAGCTGACTGTCGAGAGCAAAGGCCGGTCGGTGATTAAGAACCTCAAAAAACTTTTTTCAGTTGTAGTTACCCTGCGACCAGCATATGATGAGAATGGTCATGTATATGACGCACCGGAGATGGTAACAAAAACGGACGGTGTTTATGCAGGTCGCATTGACAGCATGTTAAATCAAGATAATCCAGGTGTTTTGCCTGCCGATCTTTCAGCTTTAATCCAGTTAATTAAAGGAGCTTAATTATGAACAGTCCGGCCAAAGCAGTATTCCAGTCCTTCCAGTTCTCTGTTGCTGACGACGTCTTTAACACACCAGTCTCTGGTGGCAGCTACTTGCCGGCCGGCCACCACGAAGTCCGCGTCATTAGTGCTGAATTTGAAGTGGGAGAGTACGGTCCTCAGTTCAAGGTCGAATTCCAGAATGAGAAAGGTGAGTCCATCCGCGACTTCATTAACCTCATCGCCAAAAATGATGAGTCCAAGCAGCAGACTGGCACGCGCCCTCACTACAAGTACTTGCTCTTAGGACAGTCGCTGATCGCTGACCCAGTTGGTCGCCTTCAGTTCCTGAATAAGACCATTCCTACCAACCCTAACGCTATCGACTGCATCAAGAACACCCGCTTGATCATTGAAGTCGTGGCACCAACCAAAGGCTATACTGCGGTTGACGTAGCTGGCGGCAAGATGCTGCTGGATCTTGAGACAAATGAGTACTACACCGACGACGTGTACGCTACGTTTGAGGATGCTAAGAAAGCTGCTGAGGCAATGGGCATCAAGCGCGGTTTCAACAAGGTCAAGTCCTTCTCAGCTATCAGTGCTGAAGTTCAAGCCGAGAACCTTGCTATCATGCAGCCGATCCTCGACATGTACAACAAGGCCGCTGCAACTCCAGCACCCAAGGCTGCCGCAACACGCCCCGCCTCTACCCTCCAACAAGCTCGTGCGGCTCGACCGACATAAGCTGACTCCTTGATTCCTCACAAGGGCTTGCTGAGGCAGGCCCTTTTTGTTGGAGACGTTATGACTGATTACACCCTGCTCAGACGTCAGCAGTATGAGCAGCAACCAGTGAACCTATACAGGCCGCAGACGGTGGACGAGCTGCTAGGGGTTCTTAGCACCTTTGACTGCCGCGATGAAGTGGCGTATGACTTTGAAACTACTGGAGTTTCTGTACATCTAGACGACATTGTATCGCTTGGTCTATCCGACGGCCAGACATCTGTGTCTATATGGCTGGTTGATCCAGAGTTAAGACTGGCGGCCTGCGAGTGGCTGCTGACTAAGAGACTGATTGCACACAATTATATCTTTGACGGCCTATTCATTACCAAGTACACCGGGCAGGTGCCGTGGCCATACCGCGATACACTGATCATGTTCAAGAGCTTGGCTAACGAGGGCATCAAAGGCCAGAAGTGGACGCTCAAGACTGCCATGACAGACGTATTGGGCTGGCCAACAGCCAACAATGACGAGCTAAAGGCTTACATGAAGGAGCATCGCTGCCAGTTTCACGAGGTAGACTGGGCAATCCTGGGCAAGTATAACGGCTTAGATGCGCTGGCGACGTGGCAGCTGTGGGAATATTTTGAGACTTTTACTGACCAATTTCCAGCGCTGTCGGACTTTTGGGACACCGAGTGGTGCCATCTGCTGGCCCTTCTAATGGAGCAGTGTTGGAATGGCCTTACCGTGGATGTTGACAAGTACATAGCCCATGACAAGGCCCTATCAGAAGAGCAGGGTGAGTTCCTGGGGCTGTTCTTTGTGGAAGTGCAGCCTCACATTGATGCATATAATAATGCCGTTGTGAGTCAGATTCCGCCGCCCAAAAAGCCGACCAAGAAGGACGGATCAGACTCGGCCGCAATGGCTAAATACCACGCCAAGATGCAGGCCGCAAAGGAGGCTAACCACTTCAGCGTGGACAGCAATGATGCCCTATGCTGGCTGTTCTATGATAGGCTCGGTTACCCAGTAGCGGCTAGAACTCCAGCCGGCAAGCCCTCGGTGGATAAGAAGAGTTTAGGAAAGCTGGGCAAGCCAGGGCAGCTGCTTGCTAAGTACCGCAAGAAGAGGGACGAACGTAAGCATATAGTAGGGTTGCTAGGATCTAAGATTGGTGCTAGAGTACATCCAGACATTAGGCCACATGGCACTGTCACAGGCCGATGTAGTTCAGGAACGGAGTTGACATGAGTATGTTTGTTGAGCATCCTATCTATAGAGGGTATTTGTTCTATGATGACGGCACAGTTGTGTCACTTAAATGGGGAAAGTGGAGAAAACTTAAACCATATGCAGACGGACCTGGGTATGCTAGGCTGTCTATAGGCACTGATAGAATGTGTATCAGGGTGCATAGAGTTATTATGGAGTTATTTAAGGGACCTTCTGACTTATACGTTGACCATATAAATGGTATAAAGATGGACAATAGACTAGAGAATCTAGAATATGTAACAGCATCTGAAAATGTTCGCCGTGGGTATGAGTTATCGAAGAGACAAGGAAATTATATAAAATATACGGATGAGCAAATAAACCATGCTATAGGACTTAAGGGGACTATGACTGGAACAGAGGCAGCTAGAATTACCGGAATAAGTATGTGGTATATCTATGATTTATGGACAGGTAATCACAGAAAGTATAGGAGTAGGTAATGCCTTTCGCAATACTGCAGATCCCTAAAACCAAAAACTTTTTTGCGGGATTGCAAGCATCGCCAGGATGCTCGCTTATATACAGTGATGCTGCCTCGCTTGAACCGCACTGCTCAGCCTATTACACTAGAGACAAACGACTGTTGCAGCTCTATGGGCCAGGTGCCAAGGCTAATGATATCTACATTTTTTACGGTAGCGCTACTCCTCAGTATGGTGCAAAATTTGCAGCATTAGGATATGATGCAAATAATCCAACCAAAGAAGCAATGAAGGCTATAAAACAGCAATTGCCAGACGACAGAAACGTATGCAAGAAAGTGACACTTGGCTGTAATTACGGAATGGGACCGGGAAAATTACAGACTGAGATGTTGCTGGCTGGCTTTAACGTATCACTCGAAGACGCTGAGCTACTTCACACCACATACTGGGACTTCTTTGGCGGCATCAAAGAGTTTCAGCAGAAGCTGAAGCGCCAATGGCAAGCTAACGGCGGGTATATCCTGGGCCCTAGAGGTGAGCCTATCACAATACCCAAGCCATACAAGTATTACGACAGCACTAAGGGCAAGACTATCACGATCGACTATACCAAGGACATCGTCAATAGGTTTATCCAGCGCGCAGGCCATGATGTACACATGCGGTTCATATATAATATCAACCAGTTGCGATTAACTAGGTCTGTGCCAATGGTTCCGTTTCATGTGGACTGGCATGACAGTTCGTGCTTTGAGGTTCCGGACGAGCATGTACAGGACGCGCTGGATGTTTACGTCGAGGCAGAAACTATCCTAAACCATGAGCTTGGATGGGATGTAAAAATTCGCTATGTGCCTAAGGTAGGCAAATCACTATCTGATTTTATAGAGGACTAAAAATGTTTTACGTTTGGCGTTGCACTAAATGCAAATTTGAGTTAGAAGTAGAGAGGTCAGTGGCGGATCGGAATACCGAACCGGAAGTTGACAGATCGGAATGTGACCATGAAATGTATAGACCTATCCTGCCGAGTTCGTTTATATTGGCCGGCGGCGGATGGATGAAAGATGGGTATCAAAAACCAAAATGAATAAAGTTAAAAACTATAAAAATATAGCCTATCAGTGTTGGGAAAATATGAAACAGCGCTGCCTAAATCCGAATAATACCAACTATCCGACGTACGGAGGTAGAGGTATTACAGTGTGCGAAGAATTTAAAACATTTAGTTTATTCCTAGCTCATATAGGAGAGCGCCCGTCCACAAACCACTCTATAGACCGTATAGATAATAATAAGGGTTATATTCTTGGCAACGTAAGATGGTCAAACCACATTACTCAAGTAAGGAACAGAGATTACTACAAGAACTACAAAATATATAGGTACAGAAAAGACAGACGTTCGTGGTATGCCACATATGGCAAAAGGGACAGTAGAATCAGCAAATCATTTGGCACAGAAGCAGAAGCAAGGGCCTGGCTAGATGGCCTTGCAGACATTATAGACTAGTGCAGTAAACCAAAGTGAGGCGCGACATGACATTGCTTCAGCATCTTAATAATTTGGTAGCAGAGGCTAAGATAAGAGGCTACTATAGCACAGAGGCGGATAGTGCTCTATGGAGAGCCCTGCCTAAGTTGCTAGATGTAGCTGTTGCGGCTAGAGATTTTATGGACTCCGATGGCGACTACTTCAGCTGGACTGAAGATGAGCGACATTGTTTCTCAAAGTTGCGAGATGCAGTAATAAACTTAGAGGAGACTGAGATATGAGCAACAAAGCGTATTTGCGGTACGAGTCTGCAGTTGAGATAGCTCCATATTTAGTGGGATGGTATAGACAAGGAGAAAAACTTGGCGTGCGCATATACCATAATGACCCGCTAATACTAGAAAAAGTAGCAAATAAGCTGCACTTGAGACTGATAGGTGAGATTGAGGCGCAGCAGCATAACAATTATACAGAGATGCGCTGCTCTATTTTTGAGTGGTCAGATACAGGATGTGTAATAAACTTTCCAGTGAGCGCGCCAGCAGGATTCGCATATCACGTGCTGCCCGCTAGCGGCTGCGTGCATGAGTTTGAAGCTGTGCACCTGTTTACTAGCAGTTATCAGAAGTGCATCAAGTGCGGTAAGGAGGTTGAACTATGAACTACGACCAGTACGTTAGGATACAAATAGAGATGATGGTACGTGCCGCTGTACGCAAACAAGACAGAGCTATTAAGTCCTTAGAGCGAGCCACTAAGAATCTTGAACTGGCCAACAAGGAAGTTAAAGACCTTGTTAAAGCCCTGGAGGCGTTATGATTCAGTATGAACATCGATCAACCAAGATTCGACAAGGGCCGCCCAAACTTACGGCTCATGCCAATCTTGAACTTTTGCGAGGATTCCGTTCTGTTTATGGGTGGCCCGCCGATGCAGCTCAGCATGTGATGTCCACACGCTCGTCGGCCGGCCTTAAGTATTTCGCTGTCTATAGTAACGAATTGCTTCTAGATTTTGATGACCAGCCAGAGGCTGCGGCCCAGTGTGAGCAATGGCTACTGGACAATAACCACACGTACACCATGTGGAACAGCGGCGGCAGGTCAATTCACTTCCACATTAGGTGCTGCGACATGGAAGGTACTACTGTACCGCAGAGCCAGAAAGCTTTTGTCGCGCGGCAATTTCCTAAGGCCGACCTATCTTTCTACCATGCTGCAGGAATGTACCGATTGCCGGGCACCGCACACGAAAAGAATCCTGGCCGCTATAAAGTGATGCTTAGCCACCACTACGGCGTACCATTGGATATTCCACTGTTATCTAGTATGCCTGTGTTTAGATCTGCTGCTGTAGATTCGGACACAGACAAACAGGAATGCGAAAGACTGTTGACAGTGATGATGTTTAAAGTTATAAGTGAGGGCGAGGGGAGAAACCAACATGCATACAAACTTGCTAAGATTGCTCAAGACTGCGGATATGACTATGATCGCGCGCTGGAAATTGTGGCTGCATGGTCCGACACCTGTGCTCACCCAGGCCTTGGAGTTGATGAACTCGAAACCACAGTCAGAAGCGCCTATCGCATACAAGCACACGCGAATCTTTTGCGGCGGACCACTTAATTGTGGCGTAGAGGAGCGCGGCGTACATTATAAAAGTGACGCTGATCCAGTTGGTAACTATAAGCTACGCAGAGTGACCAGACATCAGTGGCGCAATGGTGTAGAAATCAGGAGCGAATATGTTTACCGCCCAGCCAAAGTTCACGCCGGAGATGCGCAAGTTCCAAGCCAGCCTGAGACCACATCGGACAGCGATTCTGTCTGGATCGTTACTAGCGGTAGACCCAGGGAGTATCAGCCTGGGATGGGCATGGTTCCTGACTGGGGAACTGGTCATATCTGGAGAATATCAGGCACCTCGCACAACTTCTCCGCACGCGCGGTTGAGCCTTATAATGGATCAACTGCAACAGTGGGCGCAGCCACAAACCTTGTGTGTGGAGAGAATGTTCCGCTACAATCCGTCGCTCGTATGGGCAGTAGGCGCAGCTATTGTTACGGTCCGCCCAGCTTCCCTTATTGAGATGCCTATAAGAATCTGGCAAGCATTCCGTGATGACACGTATGAGAAAAGCGATCAAGCTGATGCTGAGTTGATCGGCAGGTCTCTTATCTATTTAGCAAAGGATCTAAAGGTATGAGTATATTTGCCCACGTTCCAGAAGGTACTACGCTAAGGCCTGTACAAATAAAAGTGCTGTCTGAGGTAGAAGCCAATTGGAACAAGTACGACTGCTTTGTGGTCCCCGCTATGGTCGGATGCCATGCAGCTGGAGAGCGCGTGCTTATGTACGATGGTACAGTTAAGTATGTTGAGGATGTTGTTATTGGCGACAAACTGATGGGACCAGACAGCAAACCAAGAAATGTTTTGAAATTATGTAGAGGCACAGACACCATGTATAAGGTAACTCCTGTTAAAGGAGACCCTATGATTGTAAATGGTGAGCATATACTAAGTTTCAAGATGACTCCGCACAAAGCTGGACAGGAGCATGTAATTAAAAACATGTCTGTTAATGAGTATCTCAGGCTAACTAATAGTGCGACTAGATCGTGTAAACTCTGGAGAACTGGAGTAGAATTCAGTAATATAAAGTACATCCTACCTATAGATCCATACATACTAGGCATATGGCTTGGCGATGGATCGTCTAGCCAGACGTCTATCACAACTATGGATGCAGAAGTTGTGGAAGCTTGGACTACTTGGTGTAACAGCTTAGGACTAGTTGTTAGGGAGCACATAAAAGATAGCGGCGATAATTTAGCTAAAACTTACAGTGCAGTAACTCAAACTTTTATCGATGGAGGAAAGGCCACTAATGCTGGCGCTGCAGCTCTCAGAGATTTAGGTGTTCTGGATAATAAGCATATACCGCAACAGTATCTGTCAGCATCTAAAGAAGATAGACTTAATTTGTTGGCCGGCCTACTGGACACAGATGGAAGTCTTGCTCATGGCGGATTTGACTTTATTCAAAAGAGAAAGAATATAGCTGATGGGATAGCATTCCTAGCTAGATCCGTAGGCTTGGCTGCCTATGTATCGGAGTGCAGAAAGGGATGCCAGACCGGATATGTCGGCACCTACTATAGGGTGTCTATATCAGGGCACTGCGACATAATTCCTACAAGAGTCAGACATAAGAAGTGCGGACCTAGGCTGCAAAAAAAGAGCGCGCTGGTCACTGGATTCAAAGTGGAAAAACTTGGCACTGATAATTATTATGGCTGGAAAGTAGACGGGGACAATCTATACTTGATGCACGATTTCACTGTTACGCACAACTCAGGCAAGTCCGTCATAGCTATGACCATCCTTCAGTGGCGCAAGTCTCTTAAGCAGATAGTGTCCATTGTCACGCCGCAAGTTATGCTGCAAGAGCAATATGGTGCCGACTTTCCAGATGTGGCTGTGCTGAAGGGTAAGAGCCGGTACGAGTGCTCGGAGTCTACTGACAAAGTTAAGTATACGTGCGAAGATACGCACGACATGTGCGAGAACTACTGCGAGTCTTGCCCATACCTGGCTGCCAAAAGCAAGGTGGATAGGGATGGAGCTGGCGTATTCAACTTCCATTCATTCCTATTTGGCAGCGCCGAGCCCGATACGCTGATCGTAGATGAGGCTCACTGTATATTTGACGTACTATCCGACTACTACACTAAGCATATGTACAAGAGCCAGGATAACTATGGCAACGTGCAGACCATCGGCGATGCTATGATATTCCTTGAGAAAAAACTTAAAGATCTGCGGCCCCAACTGGCTCAATTGAAAAAAGATAAAAATCCGGAGGACGCTAAGGAGATACGGCAACTAAGCCGTGAAATAGCTAACCTTAATACCATAATTGGTGGCGTGCAAGCTAACCCCAAAGAGTTCTTCTTTGAGCGCAAAGATACCGAGTTCCGACGCCAGCCGACTGAGGAGATTAACATCAAACCGCTGGATCTTGGTAACCTTAGCGCTGTGCTGTGGCCCAAGAAGGGTAAGGTTGTGCTGATGTCAGGAACCATCAACTCGCTGGATATTCAGAAGCTGGGCCTAGGTATGCGCCGCGTGTTGACTATTGACTGCCCTAGCGCTATTGATCCTGGTCGTCGGCCTGTCGAGTTTATACCAGTAGCTAACATGAGTTACAAATATCAGGAAGTTAGTGTACCTATCATGGCCAAGTACCTACTCGCTCTGCTTGATAAGCATCCAGATGAGAAGGGTCTGATCCACGTGCCATACCAGTTGGCTGTTAAATTGCGTCCGCACCTGAAGCATAAGCGCCTAATGTGGCATGACAACAAGGATAAAGAGGATGCCTATAAAGCTTTCCGTGCAACTACCCAGCCGGCTGTCCTAGTGGCATCAGGCATGGCAGAGGGCGTGGATCTTCCATATGACGCAGGTCGATGGCAAGCTATCATCAAGATCCAGTACCCAAGCTTAGCTGATAACCTTATGAAATACTTCATGAACAGTGAGCCGTCGTGGTATTCCTGGCTAACGATCAGAACGCTGGTACAGCAGTGTGGTAGGATATGTCGAGGGCCGGATGACTATGGCGTGTCCTACATTTTGGATGTTGCTTTTGAAAACCTTCTTAGGTATAATAAAAGACTGATGCCAAAGTATTTTCTTGACGCTTTACATATTCATAAGAGGCCTACAAAATGAAACTTAAGTACGAGTACAAAAAGAAAAGCATCCTGTGCATTTCAGATATGCACGTTCCTTATCATCATCAGGATGCCTTCAAGTTTCTATCAGCGCTCAAGGATAAGTACAAGCCAGATCTTGTGGTATCTCTTGGGGACTTGGTGGATTGGCACTCTATTAGCTTTCACCCTAAAGATCCAGAACTGGCCGCAGCTGGTGGAGAACTTAAGCTCATTCGCAAGCATGTAGCTGTACTTGAAAAAGTATTTCCTTCAATGATTATCATAGGTTCTAATCACGGAGATCTCCCTCTGCGTAAGTTCAAAGACGCAGGCCTGCCTAAAGAACTGCTGCGAAACTACAATGACATCTATGGTGTCAGCAAAGAGTGGAAGTTTGTTGACGATCTGACGCTGGTCGATGGCCAGGATATTGTGTACTTCACACACGGAATATCCAAGAACGGTCTGAAGCTTGCTACCCAGCGTGGAATTAACGTGGTGCAAGGTCACCATCATACTGAGTTTAGGGTAGACTACGCCTCTAACCCTCGCAACTTAATATGGAGTCTGCAGACTGGCTGCCTTATTGACAAGGAGTCTTTAGCCTTTGGCTATGACAAGCTTAACTTACAGCGCCCTATTATCGGCACAGGCGGAATCTTTAAAGGATTTCCTACGCTGTTGCCAATGATTCTGAATAGTGAAGGAAGGTGGGTAAAATGATTCAATACGTCGCGCTTGATATCGAGACCTCTGACCTAGTACCGCACCCTAACAATGTGCTCACACTGTCGCTGGTTGTTGACCCTGACGATGCCATACCTACTAATGAGTTGCCATGCCTGAACCTGCTGTTCTTGCATAAGCCCAGCACCACGTCGGACTTTGCACTGTCGATGAACAGGGATATATTCATGGCCCGAGCCCTAGTCTCCGGCTCTGATCCATGGTATGCAGCATCAATGTTTGACATTGAGATTGCTCAGGACATCTTGGCTGACTATAAAGTAGTCAGTGGTTGGGATGAGGCTATACCTATGGTCAAGTCATTCATCAGCCAGCATGGCGTCAAGACTTTAGCTGGTAAGAATGTAGCCAGCTTTGATCTGCAGTTCATGCCGCCAGTTATTAAGAAGCTATTTAGTTCAAGGGTCTTGGATACTGGCAACATGTACGTGCGTTATGACGACACCAGAATACCGGACCAGGGCGAATGCCTTAGGCGCGCCCGACTTAACCATCTGATTACTCATGACGCATATGAGGATAACATCCAGACTGTGCTGCTTATCCGTAACTACTTTACGCAACAGGAGGTTCAAGATGGATTACGTAGCTTATGAAAACTGGGTCAACTCTCGATATCCAGCTGACCGTATACCAACCAGGGCTGCCAACCTAGCAGCTAACGCCGAGTTGATTAATGCGGTGCTCGGACTTAGCGGCGAGACTGGCGAGCTGGTCGATCTGGTTAAGAAGTGGACCTGCCATAATCAGCCGCGCAATGATATGAAGTTGTTGGCAGAGGCTGGCGATTTATTCCATTACTTCACAAGGGTTATCCACTTGCTTGGATTCTCGCTGCCAGTGGTTATGGACCACAATCGCGAGAAGCTGCTGGCCCGCGATGCAGCTGAGCCTACTCGTTACATGAATGACGAGAAGCTGGTGGATGATCTCAATACAATCCTTCAGCTGCAACTGGACTACGCTAAGCAGCAAAAGGAGCAACAAGATGGCGTATGAGAGCATGGATCTTGGGTGTTTAATGTGTGGGTATAAGCATACCGACCTTATAGACCGCGCACATAGGGACGAATGGTTCACGTGTCCAGCTTGTAGCGAACAGTCCTTTCGCCGCATGCTGTCAGCACCCAACATCAGGACGTCAGACTCGGCCACATTCCTGGATGGTACACGCAAGTTCACAGGACTTAAGGAGCAGGTGGCCCTCAAGAAAGAGGCCAGGGCACAAGTGGCCGCTGAGAAGAGAGCTAAGTTAACTTTACATAAGGAGCAGAAATGAATACACTTGACCACACCGGCCTGAAGCTGGCACTCAAGAACAAGTGGCTTAAGGTTAATGGTGAGTATGAGGTGCTAGACGCCATATACATACCCCTGCTGGAGTCCACACCAGCTAAAGCTAAAAAGCCCCTCATTGTCAAGCTGGACGTTAGCGTCAACTTGTCTGATAGGTTCACAGCCTTTGTCGAATACCATCCATCTCTAAGAACCAAGGGTACGCTTAACGGCCCAACCATACTGCACGGCAGTCACCAGGAACTGATCGAGTTCCGATTTATGGCTGATGAGGATATGGATCTTGGAGAGTTGCCCTGGATTGCCAAACTTATTATTGCCAAAGTTCAAGCTTAATTCAAAGGAGACGATATGAATATTGATACGAGTACGCTGGAACAGTGGATGGAAGTACAGTTTCAATCACTTACAGCAGAACAGAACAAACCAATTACTAGCGAAGCTCAGGCCTCCTTCTACCTCAAGTGTCAAGGAGCCATTGAGCTTCTTGTAGAGCTACAGAAGGCGGTCAGTCGTGCCAAGCAATATAGTGAGTCTGTCGGACAAGAGGAAGCAGAGGGCGGAGAGCCAGCGGGCGAAATCCTCGACATCAATTAGCCTAGATCAGAATCAGATTCGAAGTCTCGTTTCTTCAATTCAGGAATTACAGGAAGAACTCTTAGAACAGCGCCAGCTGCTTGATAGAGTTTTTCTTCTTTTGCGTAAGCACCACAGCAAGGACACTTCCTTAGATCGGGACGTTTGAAGTTGTCCACCACTAGCATGTACCCGCTGTAGCACTTCCTGCAAATCATTAATAAGATCCCTCAATATTAAAGGGTGGGCTAACGCGCTCCTCTTCATCGTCCTCTTCTGGCGTAGGCATCTTGGGCATCTTAGGTGGGATCTTAAGGCCATCAATGTCCTGTTGAGCTGGGTCTGAGCCAGGCATGCCGCCAACATACAGCTCGTCTAGGAGCTTGAGCAGGCTGCTACTTTTAGATCTGTCATCAGCGGCCATGTTCTTATTCCTTGTTGAGGTGTTTCTTGACTAAGTCCAGGAACTCGTCATCAACCACGGTGTCTGTGTGTTCGACAACTTTAGTTGACACAAATAGAAGCAAGTCCTCTAGGGCGGCGGCGGTCAGTAGCTTCATTCCAAGTGCCAACAGGGTTTGTACTACAAAGCTCATATTAATCCTCAGGTTTATCTAGCACACCCGCACGTTGCAGGCGCTTGGTTGTTGCGTTGTACATACCGTAAGCTGGTATGAACGGAGCGGCGGCATTTAGTATCTTACCGCCAGCTTGCTGAATTCTAGCTGGCATCTCTTCCGGCTCTAACTCAGGCAAGTCTGTGACAGTCTTTACGCCTTCCTTGGCCATGTCATATCCTGCCTTGAGTAGCGGCGGTGGCTGAACCATCACGCCAAGCACAGGAGATATGTCCCTAAGTTTATCGCCAAAAAACAGTTTTGCTGTAGGAGGTAAGTCTTCTCTTTTATCTTTTAGCATGTAGTCGCCGGCGCTTAGTGCTGCCAATGGGAACAGGTATTTACGCACCATAGGGAATGCTGCGCCAAGCCCCTTCTTGTAGACCTCCTGCTCAATGTCGGAAGCTAGCGTCAGTGGGAACTTGGTGAAGGCTGTAAGCATAGACCCATACTCACGACCCAGCCGGCTCATGTCGGCATTAGTGTAGGAATATTGGTGCTTTATATTGTAGTGCTGGCGCAGTAGATCTCTGGCCTGCTCGACCTTTCCACTACTTAGGCCTCTCTCTATGCTGGACCGGATGCCTACCGGTATCTCAGCTAGCAGCTTCAGTGCTTTGGGGTTACCCTTCTGCACATCTGCCAACACCCTGTCCGCCATATGCATAGTCCAGGTACGGTTAACTTTGTCAGCTTCGCTATACAGGTGCATTAGGTTCTGTGCGAACTTGTCATAGCCGCGCAGTCCCTTAACAAAGGCATCAGGTATGCCCGACTCTTTAAGGCCCTGTACAATAGCTTCAGTAGACGGACTCTTCATAGGTCCCTCATTAGCTAGGCCAATCACGTTGGGGTCGGCACCCTTCCAGCCTTTGGTCATGAGGTCCTTGAAGCTTAGCGCAGTAATCTTAGCGGCATATGGCTCGCCGGCAATGGACGCAATGTCGGTGGATCCTGACATCACCGGCTGCGTTAAGTTACGCATAGCTGAATATGGATTTAAATTCAATAAGTTATGGTACATATTGCCCATAGACCACGGCACAAACTCAGGAGCCATGCGCTGCATAAAGCCTTGCATCTTGCCAATCGGCGTCTTGGCGTCGTCCATAGTGCGTTGGCCTATCAGTCGCCACTGGCTAGCCTTTTCTTGGAAGCGGGCCTTTGTGGCGGACGGAGCGCCCATCAGGTTCTCATATATATTCTGGAAGTACTCAGCGGTCTTGGGCATACCCAGCGTCCTGGCTGACTCAATCTGAGCACTCAGGCGCGCCATTGGCACTTGATATAGGCCGGCCTTCATGTTGCCGTTGATATAGTTGGCCATCATTTGTGGTATGTCACGGTTGACTAGGTAAGGAGGTATATCGTGGTCGCGACCAAAAGCAGCAGACGCCTCCAACGTTTTGGTTGCGCCTCGCTCCTCAGACTTGCGCACCAGTTGATTGGTAATAAACTGCTTAACTTCCTGGCGAGTAGAGTCCGGACCCAGCTCCAGGCCATACTCTTTACCCAAATAGCGCATGCCATCCCAGAAGTGCTTCTGCTCTTTGTCTGACATGTTGCCGTCGAACAGACGATCAGCGGCGCGATCTAGCTTCAGGCGCATTGTATCCGTGTCCATCATGGAGCGTGGCAGATACACCGACTGCTTGCCGTATGGCTGAAACTCTTGTATATTTAAACCATACTCTTTATTTAACGCGTCTTTGGCAGTTTTGAAATAGTTAACAATATCCTCCTCGACACTACCTTTCTTGTATTTACCTTGAGTTACTCGCTGATACACGTCTCGGCTGAAGTCATCAAAATTATTATACTTACCAGGCGTGCGCTTATTGGCCTCAGCCATAGCTGTGTACATCTTGCTCTCAACATCCAAGGCCTTCTGCAGGAATGGTCTGGCGCCAGACGCCAGCTTGTTCTCGGCCTCGATAGCTCCCATGATGGACCCTGTGAAATCTGATCCGTACTTAGCGTCCACGCGCTGGGCGTTGAAGTTGGCAGGGCGTAGCCATGACATGAATCCCTGCACTGGATCCGACTCATTGACGCGCAGTTTGTTCATGAACTCTGACTTAGTTTCGCGAGCTGCTTGTAAAAATGCCTGTGTATTCCGGTACTCAGCATATAGTTTCTTCTGCATGTCTGGCGAGAACTGACTCATATTTTTTTGAAAGTCTTCAAGGTTATCAACAGCTCGCTCCATTATCTTGGCAGCTCTGGAATTTTGCTTGCCCTCTGTGCGAGTAAAGGCAGCCTCGACAGTTTCGGGAGCCTTATTAAGCTTTAATTGGTATTGCATAAATAAAGGATCTTGGCCTTTGATAGCCTCATCCAAGTTGTCAGGTATGGAGTCTAGGATCTTGTGGGCCTTAGGTGCCAACTCTGGCAAATCATTAATCACGGCGGTCGACGCCTTGGGTCCTAGTAGTGCAGACACGCCCTTAACAACGCCATGCAACGTTCCGCCAACTGCGGCACCAACTCCGGCACCGACTGCGGTCTGTGCTAGTTGCTCTTTAACATCTCCCTCAGCCCCACCGAATCCGCCAAGTGCTCCAGCAGCTGCGCCCGCCCTAACAGCCGCGCCTAGAGTCTTGCCTCCAGCTAACCATCCAGCTCCAGGCAGTGCCAGCCCTGCGGCCAATCCCGACGCCATGAAGGTCTTTGGGTTAGCCTTCTCAGCGGCGGCATATTTAGCGCGGGCCTCGTCGCGAGATCTAGTATATATCTCTGAGAAACTTTGAGTATCGCCATTAGCTTTATGAGCCAGGGCTTCGGACAGGCCGGTCAGTTCGTCTGCAGTATTAAACAACACGCCCTGAGCAGCACCACGCAAAGCTGATTCAGTATAACTAACTGATCCGGCTGAGGGCTGTCCAGGACCTATGTCCGCTAATGGATCTCCATAAGATTCCGCAGGTCCAAATGCGTCCCCTAGCGGATCGCCCTCTATAGGTGCAGGACCTGGACCAATCTCGCTCAGTGGATCTCCCATTACCTAACCTCGAAATCTGGGTTATTTCTGACTGCTGGCAGCCTTGGGTCATTAGCTGAATACTTACCAACCACACCGGTCTTCTTGTTGCGCACAGTGACCATATTTGCACCAGGAGCGGTCGATTGGCCGGCAGCTGTGGCCGCCGCATTAGCTGATGGCGTATTGGCTATAGCTAACTCGCTAAGCTTCTGCGTCAAACCGACTAGTGCTTTATCGGAAGACTTGGGGTTTTTACCATACAACATACCGGGTTCTGTCAGTATGGCTTCCCACTCTTCTTTAGGTATGCTCTTTGTTAGCGGACTGGTTTGCAAGACAGCCAGCGCCTTAGCAGACTTCATCTCTCTGGTGCCCTTAGACCCAAAGATACCGTTTACAGTTTGAGCCAGCTTGGCATACTCTTGCTCGCGCTTAAGGGCAGCCTTGTCAGCAGTGGCTCCGTCTTTGCCGGCTGTCTTAGCTCCGGCTATTTCGCGTTTAGCCTTAAGTTGTTCTGCGGTCAGAAGGCCTTTAGCTTCCATGTCCAGGCCTTTTAGGCGACCCTCTTCAGTAGCCTTGAACTTATCCAGATTATAGGCGTTGGTGTCGCCGGCATCACGGTCCAGGCGATCAGCTCTGCGCAGCTTATCCTTCATGCCCAACTCTGCATTGTCGCGCGTGTCCTGCTTGCCAGTCTTATACTTATTCAGTAGGCGCTCGTATTCATTCTCAAACTTAGGCGCATCTGGCTTAAGACCGGCCATGTCCACATCATTCTTTAGCCCGTATTGCGCTGCAGCAAATTTGCCCAACTGCGTAGCTATTTCACTATAGAGTTGTCGTTTCTCAATATCTTTGGTATCACTCTCTTGTTGTTGATCTAGCTGTGCCAGGCGATCTTTAAGGTCAGCAATGTCGGCAGTAAGATCCACGCCCTCGCCGCGCTTCTGCTGAGCAGGAAAGTTGGTCTTAGCCATCTCCTTAGCTATAGCGGCCAGCCTGGTTGATATATAGTTGGGATCCATATTGATGTTGATTGGGCTGCCGCCGTTGCCTTCAGCTATTAGCTGCTCAGCTGACTCATCCGCTGGCGCCGGTTGATTGAGCGCAGCTTGTTGCGAATCTTCCACTGGGATCAGCGGACCATCTGGAAAGTTGGCTACACGCTTACGCAGCTCATCGTCTGGTATATCATACGGATCTGCTGAAGGTAGTGCTATTCTATCAGACGGACGCGGGGGACGAGTATAACCTGCCATTGAATACCTCTTATGAATTAGCTGATCCAACAGCTGAACCTAATGCATTTCCTACTGAAGCGCCCAATGCGCCGCCAGCTGCAGCGCCGGCAGTTCCGCCTACCGGTCCGCCGCCATATATTGCGCCGACAACCGCACCGGCCACAGTACCAACAGTCTGGAATATCACCATACTATTGCGCTTTTTGGCTGCCTCTTTCTTCATCTTCTTTTCTATCTCAGCCTTCATAGTAGCTAGCTCAAGCGCAGTCTGGCGATCCAAGTCGCCCTTTTCCTTGATATACCCCTGCTGTAGCGCCTGACTAATACGCTTCTCCATAGCATCCAGCGTCAGTATATACTGATCGGTCTCTTTCATTAGGCCGCGCATCTCGCCCTCAAACTCTTGCTGAGTCCTGGCATTACTGATCACATAATCCTGCAACTGACGCTCATTGGTAAACTTGCGGCCCATCTCGTCTTTCTCGAAACGAATGCGGCTGTCGATCAGCTGGTCCTTCACATCACTACCAAGGCGCATGAGGTCTTTGCGCTGCTGGATGGTAGCCATTTGCAAAGAGTTGTCTTGATCAATACCAAGCTGAGCTAAGTCATTAGTATCTTGGATCTCTTTGTCCATTGTACGCTTGCGCGACTGTAGCATAGCGTTGGCCATCTCGTCCTGCTTAAGGGAGGATAGGTCGGCAATGGCTTTGTTTTGCACAAGTTTGCGCTGCGCAAGTTGACTTTGCGCTCCGTTCTGAAGATTGGCGTTGCTCACTTGCTGAGCCTGGCCGGCCTGCTGGACTTGAGATTGCTGCATCTGAGCTGCATCCTGCCCCTGCATTTGAGCAGCTTGCTGAGCCAGTTGCTGACTAGCTGCCGTCTCTGCCTGTTGCGCCGGTAAAGCTCCAACTTGGCGCTGAAGCATAATATCTCTTGCGGCTTGCCGCTGTTTGGCTGCCTCTTCATTTACACCTGGTGTTGTTTGAGCCAATGCGTCAAAATCCATACTTACCTCGTCACGGAGAATTGGTCTACACCGGTTGGGTCAAACGTGCTAGCTGCCATATCTGAACTTAGCTTACCACTAGACCCAGTGGTAGTCGTGGTAGATGAGTCTTTAAACTTACCCCAATCAGTGCCAGCTGCAGTACTTATTGCTGATACGCCAGCCGTAGCCATCTCACGTTGAGCATTGTCCCTCATGTTGGCTCTTGCCATCTCTAAGGCTGTGTTAATATCCAGCGAAGCTAGCTGCCTCTGAAAGTCTCTATTGGTTATATCTTCTCCGCGCTTGAATTGCAAGTCGCTCATTAGCGCGTCAAGGCTATCGCCATATACAATTCTAGACTTCTCTTTGGCCCAATTAGATTGGTCGTACAGTTTGCGCTTTTCGCCAATGCGATTTAGCTCATCAATGTACTTTCGATCTTGCAGTGCAAGAAGCGTGCCAAACTGCTCAAGCTGAGCCGCGTCTTTGCGGAAGGCCAGCTCTTGGTTGGATCTTGCGAAGTCCGCAAATAGATCATCGACTTCCATGCGGCCCTGAGCGGCCAGGCCTCGCAACTGAGACTCCGCTTGTGCGCTAATACCGCGCAGCTTACGTTGTTTAGCGGCGTCCAGTTCGACATTCTGCATCTGCTCCTGAGCAGCCAAGCCGCCCTGGTTCCTGCTAGCGTCGGACGTAATTCCTTGTCTATTTAAATCAAAGGCTTGCTGCTGAGCTGCTCCAGCCTGTTGAATTTGGTTCTCAAGTCCAGTACGTTGGGCTTGTTGGCCGGCACCTTCGATGGCAGTAGATACGGCGGCCTGTTTAGCTTGCGCCTTATTCTGATCCTGCGTTGCCTGCTCTAGCACGTTAGACGCAGCCGGAGAGGCCGTGCCCATCTTGCCCTTTTTAGCGGCTAGCAAGGTCTCTATGCGGCTCTGGTTGTTAACCGGAAGCTGCGTCTGAGACTGGGATAGCTTGTCAAATAGTGTAGCCATTACTTACGTCCTGTTATTAGCCGAACCCATTGCTTTTCATATAAGCTGCCAAATCCTTAGCATTCCTACTATTAGGATCGGAGAAATCTGCGACATATGAAGGATCGGCTTTTATTTTATCAGATATAAATGTCTGATATGCCCGCGCTTCTGTTGCGGGTATTGCAATATTATAATATCCACTAATATTAGATTGCGTTCCTTTATATGCCTTATAGGCTTGCCATGCGGACCCACTAGCCCACGGCGCCCAGCCGTCGCGGGTCTCAACTATAGGGCCTAACTCGGTCTTTAGTCTGGTCTCCCCATGCGAGCGCAATGCGCCATTTAGCTTTTTAATTGTATCGGCAGCTTTGGGATCACTAGAGTTTCGCAAATTGTCAATATAATCCATCACAGCTCTAATACTCTGCGGCCCCTCTTTCCCAGCAAATTTACTTTGTAGATCTCTAGTGTACGCCCTCAGGCTGCTCTCTATACTGCTAACTACTCCGATAGCTCTAGGATCTGTGGATTTACGCAAAGAGTCCAGTTCACCCATGACAGTTTTAACACTCTGCGGAGTAGGTCCGCCACCAGCATCAAGTCTAGTTTGTAGATCCTTAGTACGCTCGGCTACATATTTGTTGCCCATATCCTGAATAGCTCGATTAAGTGCAGCATACTTTTCTGTTTTTGGCATACCACTATTCTTATATGTATCTCGTAACTTAATAAGATTGTTGTATGATTTCTCATCACTGTACAACGTGTTTATGTATGGCGAGAAGTCCCCTGTCTTCATAGCTGTCTGAAGTCCAGGGTCAGCGTATATACCTGAACCAGTAGCCGATGCAACTTTCGTGCCAGTGGCCGCGTTCTTCTCACTCAGGGTCTGATAGCCATTTGCGCCAGTGCCATACTGCTCTTTGAAGTAATCTGCATCTTTACCAATCAACGCGGCTTTGCGGTCGCCTGCCAGTTTGCGCGCATCAGCGGCATCAATATCGCCATCGCCGTCGGTGTCCATAGTACTAAAGTCTTTAAGCGCGGCAACAGCCTCAGGATCGCCGTATTCGGCTCTGGATTTGAGGTCAGCATAGCGAGAGTTAAGAGATGCCGCTTGGCCGCCAAACACATCATTGACTGCGGCTGCGTCATTGTCAGACAATGCTGCTTTCTGTTCAGTGAGGAATTGCTTGAACTCCTCGACCATCGGCTTATTTAGCTGGCCATCTTTATCAAAATACTTCAGCTGATCAATTGTAAGTCCCTTAAAGTCTGGATCCGTTCCGACAGTTTGTATATAGCCAGGCAAATTAGAGAAATTCTCTACAGACTGAAGTTCGGCCGGAGAATACACTTTCTTATTAGGGTCTAAGTCGTATCGTGATTGTAGCCCAGGGCTGGCCTTAACTTTATTATACGTAGTGGCTTGCTGTTGCAACTGCTGCGTGCTCATTCCAGCAACCTGATCAAGCTCGTCAGGCTTGAAGCTATTGATATAAGTCCGGCCTTCAGGGCTAGACTGTGCAAACTGGTACACAGGACTGGCTTTAAGTTTAGTATCCATATCAGCCAGTTCGGCCGCAGTATACGCCCTGCTTGGGTCATAGCCAGGAACCAGCTTAGACAAAGCCGCCTTATCTTGTAGCACATCTTTACCTAAAGCCTGGACGCCGGCTTGGGTAGTATTGAATGCGGTCTGTGATTGCTTACCGGCCTGAGCCGCTTGCTTTATAGACGACTCATTCTGCGTCATCCACTGCACAAGCGGCCCGAACTGAGCAGATGGTATTAGCTTTTCGCGCTCTTCTGGCGACGAGATTGCCCACTGCTCAATAAGATCTGAAAATTCCTGATCTTGCAGTAACTGATCCACGCGCATGTCCTGGTCGCCAACCTTGACGGTAGACGCCATGTCGATAGGCTGGAGGGCCTGCTCTACCTGCTGCTCTTGGCCGACACCGCCGGCTTGAGTAAACGTCTTGAGTTGGCCCATTGCGGCCTGCTGTTGCATACCAGTCTGGTTGAGCGCTTGTGCCTCAAGGTTCTCTTTCTCGCTGGTTACTTTGGTGCGGTAGGCCTGAATCTCTTTAGTCAGGTCTTCAATGCTTAATGATCCGACGTCCTTACCTAGCTGTTGGCTCAGTTCTAGCACGCCACCGGCATAACCCATGTCGCGTATGTCAGCATCCAGATCGCTGCCTTTGAGTTGAGTGACATCGGCTGCGCGGCCAAGGGCGGCATCTGTAGTTTCGAGTAGGTCGTTAATTCGAGCTGGAGCAATCCCAAGATTCTGAAGAGTTACAAGAGCCTGTTCTTGCTTGCTTGGGTCATTAGCGTAGTCTGTCAGCGCCTGAGTAGCCTGAGCATACCGTGGATCGGTAACTGGTATAGTCTTACTTAGTTCTGATTCATTAGTTGATCGCTGCACAGGTTGTGCGCCAGCCTGGTTGATGCGATTCTCGGCCAGCTTCTGGACGCGAGTATCCAGGCCGGCCAACTTAGCTAGCTTCTGGGCGTCATCTAACTGCGCCTGTTGTTGGTTACTTACCGTAGCAGACTGCTGAGCATATCTATCAGACAGACTAAGTTGATCCTGCTTAGGCGCAAGATTCTCTTTTATTACTGCATTCTTACGGACCTGAGTGCCAGCCATATCCTGTTGCTTAGGAGTAGCACCCAAAGACTGAGCGGCTGCCGCGCTGGTTACTTGTGGTGCGTTGAGTTGTGCCAAGCGATCACGGAGCGTCGTGTCCTGCACTTCTTGCAATCCCTTAGCTGTTCTAATAATTGCCATTTATGGGCGCTCCGTAACTTGCTGTGTTCCTAGGTGAGACAGGCCGGATACAGTATAGTCTATTCCAGCTAAAATAACACCCTCGTCTTTTGTGCTGTTGACATACTTGATTTGCATGTAGTTAGACTTGCGTCTAGGCATAGATGCTTCAGCAAATACCACTTTAGTATCGGCACCTTTGACAAAATTAAGCGTGCCAGCAGACTCAAATGGTGACTGCAAATCGTATGCAACATATATGCCAGTATTGGTAGTACTGCTATCTTTTAACTGAAAGTGCGATGTTACATATGGCACAACCTTGCGTACGCCCGACGTGCCAAAGTCTTCGGCTCTAAGTAGCATAACCATCTCGGCCACTGCTTCGCCGTCGTCGCGGTAGTCAGTTGAGTCGCCCTCATTGCGCACCTTAAACACAGACCCGGTCGAGGTAGCGAAGTAGGCATTAGCACCCAAGTTAGCCCACCCAGTAGCTGGGTGATTGGTGTACTCAGTCCATGCGCCAAATGGGCCTTCATCTTCATTTTGATGGTTGTATACCAGCACGTTAGAGTTCTTCTCGTTACCAACCAACGGAACTGACAGCTTGTACGTTGTGCCTATGGCGTAGTGGGTTGCGGTGGCTGCTGATAGGGCGTCCACGTTGATCTCGTCCTGATACAGGTTTTGTATGTACAGGCCGGCAAACACGATGTTGAGGCCGCTATCCAACTTATACACACCGCTGTTGTTAGCGAACATAATGCCATCGCGCGTAGGAGCGATAGAGTGCGGCGCTGTACATCCAAGGCCGCGACTACGCAGCTTGCTGGATACTCCGGTATTCATATCAACAGCATAGATGGAGTTCTGCTTGAATATGATCAGCAGTTGTTCTTGCTGAGATGCAGAGAATGCGGAGGCTCCGAAGAATGGCAGCCCTCCAGTTATTTCTTCTCCATCTGCTGCGTTAACATCGATAACATTAACAGCAGGACTGTTACTAAGGTCAGGACCATAAAATATCTCAGGATAATTCTCGTATGAAACGATGGCGCGCGATGGAAAGATAGGCGTGCTTGCCTGAGCTTCTGAACTAGCCGATCTCTTGCTTCCATCAACATACCAACTTGCTCCTGTTATTGCTGTGGTCAGCGTGACTTCAAACGTGGCAGACTCCACGAGGTCTTGTCTAAACACGATGCGTCCAGGCCCCTGAGTAGTTCCTGCTGCGGCGGATATCCACGGCGTGAATGTCGTTTGTCCGGTTAGTGTGACATCCGTCATACGCATCACAGAGTTTACTGCAGCCGCTAGGCGCTGTATAGCTGTAAGTTCATTAGGGACGTTGCCGCCAATTTGTGCATAGTTTCCATCAGTGCTGATAAACACAGGCACGTCAGAGGCTACTGTAGCCTTAACCCATGAATCTGGATAGTCTGCACTTGCGGCCACGTTTGCATTGACTCTGAATTCAGTTGAGCTGAGTACAGAAGCCACTTGATACCAGCCGGAGAACCTCAGGCCTTGGTCGTTACCGGTGGCAGCATAGAATAGGTATACCCAGTCCTTGGCTGCCAATCCGTGCGCCGCACCAGTGGTAACATCGAACCTATAAGATCCAACGTTTACAGAACTTACTGTGCCAGATCTGGTATCTAGGAATTCAAAATTTACCCGATCGACCATGTTGGTTGTTGGTGCTGTGTCTGTAGAGTCTCGTCGCAACAACACAGTCTTATTATCTAGAGCGGATACAGCCAGCGAGCCGAAGCCTTCATCTGCTCTCAGCACTGCATCTAGTTGCGGGTAGCCTTTAACATTCATTAAAACAAGTTTGTTGTTCATGGATGTCACGTACTTAGCACGCAGAGGTTGTGACCATAGCGTGCCTATCTCAGCGCCCACCAGTGCGGTGTTAACTGGGTCTAGCGTCGACAAGAATGTGTCAGACGTGGCGTCAGTGAACTCTATATAACCCATGCTATTGTTAAAGTTGAGGTCAACGACTCCAACGCGATAGTATGGCCCATTGGATCCTGCTAGCGTGCGGTAGACTTCGATGTCGAGCGAGTCATAGTTATACATGTCAAACGCAGGCAAGCCGACCATCTTGTGTTTAATCTGTCCGGTAGCTGACATGTCGATAACGTAATCATCCAGGCCAGTTGCGGCACCTGCTACTATGTTACCGTTGGCGTCGATTGCATTCAGTCGGAAGTAATATTTGAATCGATTAACCAGCGACACTGAGGTCACAGATCCGGATGACGCGATGGCTGCAGCAACTGTTATAGTCCCGCTACCTCCGCTTGAGCTGATTGTGGACACAATATAAATGTAACCAAGGTTAGACTTGACCGTATCACCAACAGAGAAGGCAGCCTGTGCTCCCAGCGCTACTGTAAATGTCGAGCCAGAGGCCGTTGCTGAGGCCGTGGTTGTGTTCTGTGGAATGGATGGCGTAGTTGTATCCACATTACAGAATAGCTGCGGAGCCCAGTACTGCAAGCCTGCGCGGTACACATTAGTGCCGTCGTATTTTAATACTTCATCGTCGCCGTTGGTGAAGTACATATTATTAGCTATGACGGTAGACCGTACAATAGATTGGTCAGTGAATCCGCCAGATGGCAGATCCTGGTATGTGGTGTTAGGCGGCAGATCATCAGTAGTTACTGGAGCTTCCAGCGGTACCCAACGCTCGGCTGTGTACAGCTCCATTGGCGACGAGTCGTCATAGATCTCAAGGGCCTCATCCAGCTCTAGCGTAGGGCCGACGATAAATCCAGTATCTCCTGAGTCATTATAAGAAGATAGGAATTTGAATATCTTAGATGTCACAGTCTCAGTTATAACATACTCGCCATTGATGCCTGGATAGTCTGTAGATATCAGGATTACTGACATACCAACAACAAAGTCTGTGTCGTTAGTCATAGTTACCGTGGTAGTGGTTCCGTCGCCAGCAAACGAACACGGATTGGATGTTGTGTTAGTTGGGTTGATGTACAATACCCTAGGCTGCCTAGCTATACCAGTCACGCTCAGCATGTCGCCGCGCACAAAATTAGTGGCCACGCCAACAGGCACTAGGGCTGACGTCCTGGATCCATACACTTTGCTCGATAGCGCTATGGTATAGTAGGCAGTTACGCCCTTGAGCAGCACAGTGTAGTCGTTATGCCCGCCGCACTCAAACGAGGAGTTGGAGGATATAGACACCATGTCGCCGTCCAACAGCGCACTGGTTGGTGAGTTGCTGGTGAACTTGTCAGTGAACACGGCCGCCCTAGCCAACATACCAGACTCATTGTATCTGGCTGATGTCATTAGGGCGTTAGTAACTTCTATATAATTATCAGTATCATCAACACTAATAATTGCAAACGTCCCATTGTGTATAGATCTTGCACATCCTGTCGTAGTCAGGTAATCATACGACGAGTTTATGCAGCCAGACAGCGTGCCGGACTTGTTAGTTAATGCTAGGTAGTATCTAGCTACCCCTGAGGATACGTACTCAACGGATGTCACTAGCGCGTAGTTAGTAGATGATATATTGTCCGCTCGCAATAGGCCGGCAGTTCGGGCTGCTGTAGCTCCAGTTGCAGCAAAGGCCGGCCCTATTGACACACTGCTACTATTACGAGTATCCAGCACTACCTGCGTTGCGCCGAACTTGTAGGATGTCGCGGCCTCATCATAGGTTGCCGCTTTCATAAGCACGCCGTTGATGCCGGCCATCAGCCTAGCTTCACCTTCGCGCTTGTACGAGTCAATATGCATGACCTTGGCGCCGTTGGGCGTGGAGCTGTCGTACAGATCATCCTGGTTGAATCCCCACACAGTCAGCTGCGGACTGGTGTCGGTGTACACAGAGGTGTCGCCTGGAGTAGGCAATGTAATGAAGTTGGCTTGCACGCCCATGGGAGCTAGCACTATAATCATGCTGGTGTCTGTAAGTAGCGAGCTGAACGTGAGGGTAATTTCACCGGCCACTGAGTCATAGCTGACATCGTCAGGTATAATCATAGCATTGGTATTGTCATAGCAAGTGAACGCAAAGAAGTCGTAGTCGCTTGTAATCGTAACTATGCCAGTGGTATATGGCACTGTTACTGATGTTATATCAGTAGGCGCAGGGGACAGCATCAGGGCCTTGATGGATGTTGCTACTGGCAGTGATGTGGTAACAGTTAGCACAGGCGTGGACTGATCCAGCACTACTGTGTCGGGGATAAACTGTTCCCATACACCGGCGTTGTCCAGATAGAACTGCAAAATCGGTATGACTGTATCTAATGCCGATATATCTATTATTTCTGGCGAGCCTGTCTCAGTATATGTATATACTAACTCTTCTCCAGACACACCAGTTACTTCGAAACTTGAGACAAATACGTCTATGTCAGACGCCAGGCCCGACCAATCTATGCTGGCATCGTATGGCACTGTGCTATCAATATTATAGTCGTCTGCCCAGAACCACGAGCTAGACGCAGATCCGGCTAACGTGTTGCGCTGGGTCATCAAGAACAGGTCGTCTGAAGATCCTGGGTTAAATCCTGTGCCTGTGCCTGATGGAGCTGAGAAGGTATAGGGTATGGAGCCGGCAAAAGTTGAGTAATAGTGCCCAGTGTCAGAAGCCTTGACAAACTCAACAGCTGCTCCGGACACCGATGTAGCATTGGACAGATGACCATAAACAACCACAGGGCGCACGCCGGCATTTACAAAAGATACGTTGGCATCAAAGAATAGCTTAAGCTCGCCGACGCCGCCAGACCCGGCCGTATGTTGCGCCTCTAATACACGCAGTGGCAGCCATCCGCCAAAGCCCTGATAGCCTTGGCGCTTGGTCATTGACTTGTTGTATATATCCACGTTGGTAAGGCGCTCTGAATAGCCAACATCCAGATCATTGGGCGACGACTTGGCATTGATGCCCTTACCAAAATCTTTATTTGTAATGGTCTGGAAATTATATGACATTTCAACACCTTATTGGAAATATCGCAGAAGGCTTCCAGCTGGATTGACGTATGCAGAGTTAGCTTTTCTGATGCGTCCTGGAGGATTGCGGCCGGCCCACATAGCCTCGAGTTCCTTACCAATCTTATCGAGCGCAATCAGCTCTTCCTGTAGCGGCTCGCCAAACCGACGCCTAACGTCAACTACTGCATATTGCAGCAGATAGTCGCAGTATACATCGTCTAGCTCCGGAACGCAAGTACCAGTGACCAGACAGATGTAGTCGTCGGCCGCCAAGTCGGTAGGTATTGCGGTGGACACTGTTAGGCCTAGCACTTCAGTCCTAGTTAGGCCAGACGTTTTAAAGGTCAGTTCATTATTTGTAGTATCAATTGCAGCTACTTGGCACGTGCCTTTGATAGCTCCTGTGTTATAATCTATGAAATTTACATAGGACCCAAAGCCGGTGCTTATGGTGCTGATGGATGAGCCAATGGCGTCCAGCGCTATGAGATTATTGACTGTATCAATCTCCACCACGCGGCCCTGTTGCTGTACCAAAGGCTGGCTGCGCTTGAGGTAGTACAACTTAATAACCACGCCGGCGGTCGGCCTGGGTACTAGTTGTATGTGGTTCTTATACATGATGTAATACAGCGGCCTGGATGTTTGGGAATTAGATCTATACAGTGTGGCCTGCTGTTCACTGATGCGCTGCAGTGGATAGGCTATTTGCTGCTGGTAACTTTCAACGTGCGTAATCCTACGGCCGGCCGCTGATGTGGGCAATGAGTAATTGTACTCGCCGTCAGTCGTAATGTCAACAGACTCCGTGAATAAGTCTGGGTACTTACGCGATATGATGTTTGTAGCATTGCGTTGACCACGATCCAGAGCCTTGAGGATCTGTTCAGTCGTCAGGTAATCCTGGTTATCTTCGTCAGTTGCGTCTCTAACTGACTGAATCAGATCATCAACAGTGGTGGCCATAGTGTAACCCCTTTGGGTTAGTACATTGATTCTTCGTCATCTTCTTCAGCAGGCTCTTCCTCATCCATCAACTCTTTGGGAATTGGCTTGTGCATGCCAGGCTTGATCTCAATTTCTAACTCGCCGCCCTCTTCTGGTTCTGCTTTATCCATGCCAGCCTCAGCTCCGTCAACCTTAGCCCGCAGAGCTTCGATCTCGTCAGCAGCTTGTGGGTATTGATCCATAAATTCGTCTAGCATAGCGCCTATATCCATCATGACAATCTCCTAACTATTTGAAAAGTATGTCTTTAAATGCACTTACTATAGCGGCAACAGCTAGTAGTACGCCTGCGATCCACTTAACACTCTTTATCGGCAAAAGCGCCATTTCTAAGTTCTTCTTCATATCTTTATGCTCAGCTTCCATATGGGCTTCCAGCAGATTGGTACGTGCTATATGTACACGCAGCTGCTCCGCATTACCCTCGTGGAGGACGCCGTGGCGCTCTAGTGTCACGGAGTGCTCAAACATCTTGTCGAGTATCTTATCTAACTTCTCTTCGATGCGACTTTCTTGCATGTTGTCACGCCCTCCTTCAGAGCGCGGGAGGTTGTGTTAGCCGATGCGGACGGCGGTTATTTGACCAATAT
>Ga0315284_10000435_pt1 | contig 57572 bp, 59 predicted proteins | sample YL17G09_16_MG_FD_203696 | JGI IMG/M metagenome (GOLD analysis project Ga0315284, IMG submission 203696) | Sediment microbial communities from Yellowstone Lake, YNP, Wyoming, USA - YL17G09_16 | ecosystem: Environmental > Aquatic > Freshwater > Lake > Sediment | place: USA: Wyoming | collected...
GCAGGTTCATATGCTTCCGTAGTTCTAGAGCTATTAGATCTGGCTCCGCCTCTTTCTCCTCAGGGCCAAACTCAGAAGTATCTCCAGAAGACTTCTGCTTGATGATGAGCTTGTAGAGGAGGCGTCGGTACCGGTGACCAATCTTCACCATGTTATCGACGAAGATGTACGTGTCGTCCATCGGCGGGGATACCGCATCGTATGGCCCCTCAGCACCCTCTGAACGGAGAACCTGAAAGGTATAGTCGAGCACATCTTCGCTCGTCGACTCCAACTCCCACGATATCTCGTTGAAGTCTGCGTCTAACGAGCGAATCTTCAGTGCTCTAACTACTAGAGGTACAGGCATTCAACAGCCTAGCGACGATTGTCATCGCTCTTAGTAGCCCTACCAAGTGCCATAGTCCCAAGAGTCCCAGCTGTCGCCAACCCTGCTGCAGCTCCAGGGCTCTTCTTAATGAAGCTACCAACTCTGTCGACAGCCTGGTTACCACGGGCCTTCAGGTAGTTGTTGCTTTTGTCCTTAACAAACTGACCTGTAAAGTCATCTGTCCAATTACCCTTTGTACCTTTGGCTACTGCCTGTTCTGCCACGTTACCCACACCCTTGAGGGTCTTACCCACAAACTTAGCAGCTCCACTAACACCACCTGCCATGTCACCGAGTACACCAGCCTTCTTAACCTGCGCTAAGCTCTTCATAGCCAGTGGTCCTGGTGTCAACGGAGCAGCCTTAGGCGTAGGTAGCTTAGGGTCCTGAATGTGCTCGTAATCAGCAGCATTGAGAGCTAGCTTCTGGAGAGCTAGAGCAAACGCCTGCTTCTTCTTACCTATATTTTTAGTGAGCGCCTTTAATTCCTTGAGTGTAAAAGCCCGCTTCTCTGACCCCACCTTCACAGAAACAGGGTTAGCTGCAGCTGCTGGACCAGGTGAGGCAGCTTCTACTGGGAGCTCAGGCGGTGCGCCTTCGGCAGGAGCTGGCATGCCACCACCGGCAGCCTGGCCCTCTTGCTGAACGAGCTGTAGATCTAGAAGCTTCTTCTGGATACGCAGCTGGTCCATCTCCTGGTCCTGCTTGTCCCACATCTGACGACGCTCGTTATTCGTCTGCTGCTTCTGGAGGTCCATCTCCAGGGTTTTCTGCTCTAGCTGCAGCGCCTGGTCGAATAGAGGAGAACCCTTGAACTTCTCTAGCCAGTCGTAGTCCCCACCAGAATCACAACCAAGATGCGCCAGCTTCACCTCACCAGACGCAAGCGCCTGTAGGTAGTCGTTAGGGAGCTGCTTTAGGAGGTCAACCGTGTACTCCTTACCAGCAGCGGTCTTCTCATGGTCGTAGGCAACCTTCAAAAATGTATCGAGCATGGTCAGCTCCTTAGATCGTTAGAGTCTTGTAGTATTTTAGGCATCTGCTTCTGTATGTGATGACCAGTTAGGCCACCAATAGCTGCACCAGTAGCTGTCGCTGCTACAGGATGAGCCGCAGATAGTTCAGACATAGCCTGACGCATCTTCGCTTTAGCAAGAGCAAGTGCGTCACCAAAGGTGCTGTGGTCCCTAGCTTCTAGCCCTTGGACACGTTGAGCATCAGCAGCTGGGTCAGCATGACGAGACTCCATGTAACCGCCTACGCCACCAAGAGTTGCCCCGATAGCAGCACCAGCAGCACCAGCCATCTTCTTCTTAGGTTTCTCTTCCTTCTTATGCTTATGCAATATACTAGCGCCAGTTAAAGGAGCACCAACACCTAAGGCACCTAAGGCTGCACGAGACCTAGCCTTACTGACTGCTGAATACTCCCCCTCCAGATCACGCCGGCCCTTCGTCCGGGCCGCCAGCCACTTTTCTAGACCTCCACCTTCCACGGGCCCGCTCCAGCCGTTAGTGTCTTCATGACGTCTCTCTAACTTTTTGGCTTTAGACCCAGTTAGGAGCTCACCCACACGCTTGAAACCCTTGGACTTTGGAAGAGGAATACGCTGGGTATATCCAGGAGCCCGACCAGCCTTCTTCTCCTGCACAGCCGGTACATCACTGTGCCTAGCCATTTCTGGATACTTCCTAGCTACGTCCTTGTAGACTTCGGCCTTCTCCTTAGGAGAACCAAACTGGCCTACACGGCTAAGGGCATTGGCTGCATGACGTCGATCTTCAATCGGGTACTTAGGTGCACCAGTGTCTGACTGCTTTGCAGAGAGTGCAAAGTTTGTAGACTTGATCTTGTCCCTAGCTGCTTCAGTTAGCTCAGAGCCCACCTTGACGCTGAGGTTAGTAGCTGGCGTTGTCGTAGCTGCCGTAGGCGGAGTGCCGGTAGCGTTGGCATTCTGTGGCGCTGCACCAGCTGGTGGAGCTGCACCTGGAGCTCCTTGTGCGCCTTCGGCAGCTACAGCTGGTCCTTGCGAACCACCGGTGCCACCAGAGCTCTCACCACCGATGCCGCTATCAACACCGGACTGAGCTGTGCCTGGGTCTAGCGCCATGCCCTGGTTAGCCTGTTGCTGAGCGACAGCGTTAGGGTCACCAGCTGCAGCAGCCTGGTCAACCTGCTGTTGCTGCATGGACTGTCCCTGTACTGGGGTCTGAGGAGTAGCCGGATCTTGAGCAGCCAGATCCATAAGCTGGGTCCTCATACGCTCCAGACCTAGCCGCATGTTGGCTGACATCTGAGCTGACTGAGTAGCCTCCTGCTGAGACTGTAGTGCCTGCTGCGAAGCTGCCTGAGCCTCAGTACCACTGATAGCTACCTGATTCTGCATCTCAGATAGCTGCTGAGCTTGCTGCTCTGCCTGCTGCTGAGCTGCCTGAGCCTGCAGCTTCTGCGTCTCTAGTTGCTGGCGGTAGAACGTAGACTCGTTCATATTCTGGGCCTGCTGAGCTATCTGCTCTGCTGCCAGGTAGTTTGTGGGCATCGTCTTAGCCGGTGTGGGCGCAGACATCTGAGCACCCTCAGTAGCTGCTCCACCAATCTCACCATCAGCCAGCTTATGGAGCGCTAAACTAAAGCGCATCTTGACAGCAGCTGCGCTCTTCTCACGTATCTCTTTTACTTGTGCACGAATAGCCGAACGATTATGTGGAGATGACGTACGATGAGTCTTACCCGCCTGAGTATGCTGCGCTTTCAACGAGCCTGTTAATTTGGAGGCGTCTTCCGCCATGTTTAACGTATAGGGTTTCTTACCAGTACGCTTAAACACCTTGTCAGCAGCAGCTACTAACTTCTTATCTGCCCAATCTATACTAGCAGCTGTCTTACCCGCCTGATCAGTAGGCGCAGGAATACTTTCAGTGCTAGCTGGCTCAACTGGTGCTGCCAGTGGCTGAGCCATTGGGTCACCTGGCATACCTGGGAGGGCCTTACCATGTAGTACCGGCTGGTGAGCCTCTTGCGGCAGTAGCTGCCAGAGCTCATCAAGATGATGAAGCTCATTGGTGAGGAACTGCTCGATGTCGTACTTAGATGGGTTCTCCCCCATCATGGAGTGGAGAATCTTCCACTTGGCAATACCCTCTTGCTCATACCGAATCATTGTCTGGATGATGTCAGTAGCCTCAGAGGAGGCAGGAGGTGGCTCTATCTCCCCGATCTGAATCGGCCCACCAAGTACAGACATGCGGCGAAGAAGATAATTCGCATGCTCTAGTTCCTTCTCAGCGTGCTCCTCAAACTCTTCAGCAATACTGCTGTGAGCCAGATCACGAAGGCTATTAGCATAGACGTGGTAAGCCATCATGGTCTTGAACTCGTTCTCAACGAGCTCTTTCATGACCCCTATGACTTCTTCTACTGGGGCTTCGAACTCGCCCTCAAGCATACCAGTCTCGTCAGGCGGGTCTGTAACCGCTGCTGTCTTCAACTTGATGAAAAAAGAAGAAGCATCAGCCAGTGGGATAGAGTAACTGAGCCGGTCAAAAGCGTTCATATCACTCCTCCGTGATAACTAGAAAACCATCATCGGTGGGCAGCATCTGTACCAACCTAGGGGCTGCAGCAAGACCATACTTAACACCCACGGTGTTCACAGCTGTGGTGAACCCCAGCGCTGCGTTGGCCGTACCTGTCTTGTCTAGTGAGACACCTGATGTGGGTGTTACCTCAACTATAGACATACGGTTAGTATTACCATCGGCTATGAAGCTCACGCGGACAGTGGCCACCGCTGCTTCTATCTGAGTCTTGATCTCCTTTGGGGACAGCAGTTGCTGGGCACCCTCAGGATTCGTATCTAGGGTAACCGTAGTCACTGACGGGCTCAGAAACTTCAGTGTCAGCCCATCCAACCCATAGATACCTAGGGCAGGTAACCCAGCACCACCGGTAACTCCGCCCTGAAGCAGTAGCTCTACGTCACGAATGTTCTTAGAGGCCTTACGGATAACTATCTTGGGCATATAGACCTTTAGTAACTGAGGTAGGTTGCGTTAACTGCCCAGAGCTCACTGTGCACACCTGGGTTATTGGGACCCAAGATCTGCTCTATGTTCATGGCAACTTTTACTCTCTGCTTCTGCTGTTCAGTAGTCGACTTGAAATACTGCAGCCAGTTCATGAGTAATGGAGTCTTGTCGTTAACGCCTACGTTGATGCCACCGTTGGAGTAGTTGATGTGATTACGCGTCTGAAGTAGACCCACTGATTCTATCAGTGATTCCACCGTCATGCGTAGGAGCAGGTGGTGCTGTTGCCTTTGGAGTAGGTCTTCTAGACTGATACTCCCCAGTGGGGGCGTACCGTTGAAGTCCGACATGGCATCCAGGACAGCCCAAGCAATCATACGATCGCTGGACTCTTCACCAGCGATGATTCGATTCAGTTCAGGAAAGTCCCGTATGTACAAGCGCACCATCTGGACAAAGTCCTGCATGGTGGCGCTCATACCTGTAATACCCTGAAGGGCCACGAGTGTTACTTCCTTGTATTACGCCGAAGGGTAGCAGGGTCTAACGGTACATCGTCAGGCTCGTCTGTCTCTTCGGTCTCTTCGTCGTCATCCTTCTCGTCTGCTTCTTCCTTAGCTAGAGCAGCAATGACAGAAGGGATCACCGAGGCCTCATCCAGGGCCTTACCAGTCAGGTATGGCCGCATCTTCTCACCAGACGGCGTATCAGTAGCCGCTGTGTCGAGAGGTGGGTTGGGGAGGGGTAGAGTGGGGGTGAGTGGGGCGGGCTGTAGATTAGTTAGATCTACGACCCGCCTACCAACAACCGTCAACACCTGGAGGCGGCCGTCAGCGACAGCCTGCTTGAACTCCGCCAGGTGTAGCAACAGGTTGGCCTCTGTGATCTGCAGAGTCCTACTGGGCTTTACGAGGAACTTGCCACCAGCCATCTTCTGTACAGCAGAGTGGTGCTGTGCAGCCTTCATACGCTGTAGTCTGGTGTGCCTGGACTTGGTCATACTGACCAATAGGTATTCTGCCATCACTTCTCTCCTGTATTAGCTAGGTAAACTCAGAGGGCCCCGTCGTACTCGTAGTACACCGCGTAGTCCTTGACACCATCTGGCGCAGCCGCCGGGGTGTAAAGACCAGCAGTGGTTAGGGTACCGGTGGTCACAACCACACCGACAGCAATCTCACGGATAGGAGCAACCAAGCCAGCCCTGCTCTTAGGAACCTCTGATACACCAAGACCAGCTCCAACACCGATGGAGATCGTCGCGGCAGTACCATCGGCAGCGGCATAGACCACACTCGCGATCGTCGAGAACGGCTTGACGCCAGTCGCGATAGTAGCGGTCTGAGCCACCGTGATGGTCTCGGTCTGGGCCTTACCACGGTAGGTACCAGTCACCACGGCGGTGGCCGGTGCATCAGCAGGGGTTACCCCAGCCGTCGTCAGGGTGATGTTGCGGGGGAACGCCGCCAACTTGGCGATACCAGGTGCCAGGAACGTCGAGACCGTCTGAGGTGCCACGGTTGTAGCAGCCGCAGCCGCAAGGTCAGCAGCACCAGCCGCTGCCGCGTTGGTGAACTCCTCAACCCCTATGGCAGCCAAAGGAGCCAAGGTGACCAGTACGTCATTACGAACGTCCGCTATCTCACCAGGTAAACCACCAGCGCCCCTCACGAGATGGGCTAGGCGGGCTTGCTGCGTGCTAAACAATCCAGATCCAGTAGTCATTTGTTTTTTTCTCCGAGTGGAAGGAAATCTTGGTCACTTTAAACTTGAAGGGCGCCGGGCCATCCGGCTCCGACGCCCTTCGAGCAGTCCACTGTACAGAGTACAGTGTTCTTGTTCTCTCAGATCAGAACTGGCTGACCTGCGGGAACTTGAGGCCCTGGTCAACACGGTTGTTCACCGCGCCGAGCTGGTCCTCATCCGTTGGGATGAAGTTGGCGAGCAGCGAGTCAGCATTCGTCGTCGGGTTCGCGTCACCAGAGTAGAGCTCTAGCTTACGAACAGACGCGATGTTGATGATGCCCATACCAATGTCTTCCCAGGCCTGGAAGGTGATCGTGTTCGCGATCTTGTCGATGTAGAACTTCGTGTTGTTAAGCACGTAGAACTTACCGAAGAACTCAGGACGCGTGAACACGTACACGTTGCCGCGACGGAGGATGTCCGTCTTGATCGTACGGATGTACGGACGACCGAGCAGCGTGTTGTACTTGTAGCCGTCAACTGCAGTCTCGGACTGCATGCGATCACCGAAGTCCTCAAGGGTCCACTGAAGGATGTCGTCCCAGTCGACCTCCGTCATGAGGATGCGCTCGGCACGGAGACGGTTCCCGTCAAGAAGCTTGAACAGGTTGACCACATCCGGGCGCTGGATCGGACGGACAGTGGCGTCATCGACGCCAGCCGTACGAGCTAGCTCACCCTTGATGATCGAGAACTCGACCACGGAAGCCGCATTGATGTTCGTCCAGTTGAGCGCCGTAGACACGCCACCGTTGGCCTCTGTCTGTAGCGCCTGGCAGGCCGCCTCAATGTGGATGAGGAACTCACGGTCCTCAATCTCCTGGATATCCTTTACCGAGTTCTCCTCGATAATCTTGGTGATGGGCATCTCGTAGGCGAGAAGCTCCTGCTCTGTCTTCTGGAAGATCTCAGAGCTGATCGTGTAGAACGCGATCTCGGCCTTCGCCCCGCGAATGAACCGTGCCGTGGGCTGTCCACGGAACGTGATCGACATCGCTCGGCTCTTCGGCTCAACATCGACGATCTTCACTAGCGTGTCGTGATTAACCGACCGCTGGCAATCCGCCCGTGTGACCTGCTCAGGCGGAAGGATCTTCCGCGCAAAGCTAACCTCACGAAGACGGTCTCGAATGTACGAGCCACCATACTCCGCGATCTTTTCCTTACCCTCAGCCGATGAAAGCTTCTGGGTAAAGAGCTCATTCAGCATACGTGCCGGGACGCTCATTTGTTCTTCTCCTAATCCTTGTCAGAGCTCGGGATTAGACCCGGCTACCGTTGATGAACCGAAGCTTGCCACCGTTGCTGGCGGGTAGCCGAGAAACGAAGCCTACAACGGGGTTAGTATCCGCAGCTCCACCATGGCCAACTAGCCCGGTGAACTTACGGGCGCCAATCACAATGGTCGCAACCTTGAGTGGCTGCATAACCGTAGTAATAGGAGCTCCTCCGCCAATTGTCACCGAGGCATCAAAGATACGAGTATCGAACTCGTAATCTCCACGCCAGAGGATCATCGTCTTACGCTGTGACATCGCCTGCACATCGTAACGACCACGCTCCATGAAAACCGGGAAGGTCTTGATGAGCGCCGGGTCACCAGTGGCCGTGACATCGCTGCCACGCACTAGCTTATAGGCGCTGTTGATGGTTGCCCACTCACCATCCACTAGCGCCACTGAGTTCAGTGGGTCAGCTAGGGTCGGATCGTTAAGTGGGAAGTCCCTACGCTGAACCGGTAGTATGTCACTGACCGGTTCAAAATTGATTCGCTGCACGGTGCTCATGAATATCCTCCTGAATCCTTGGTCAGCCTACGTCCCCGACTAGGAACCTTTCGAAGTCGGTATGTCCGGCTCCTTGGGTCACCGAGTCGTGGTGAACACTTGCGGTCTTAAATCCCATGTTGGGACCGACCATCTCAACCGCTTGTTTGATTACTTCGAATTTGCCCCGCTCTGCCTCTTTTTCAAGATGGTCAGCTAGCGAAGCAAAATCTGTGTCTGTCTCCAGACCCTTGTGGTGCATCATGGCAGCAAGCTTCTCGGCATCAAGACGCCGCTCTAGATGAGCAAGCTTCTCAACAGCAGAGTCACGCTCGGCCGCGACGCTCATCAGAACAACTTGAGTGTCCTGTAGAACCTGAGAGATCTTTTCGTTACTTAGCTTTTCCATGAAGTAGTCCTTAGTATTCTACACTCAGGATGCCTAGGAACCCATAGAGGCAGCATTAACACCAGTAGCTGCCTGTGGTGTAGGACCTCCAAAGGCGGAGTCCTTCTCTTTATTGTTCTTACGCTTGTCGTCTACTTCCGATGCGATCTTAGAGAGTAGTGCACGAGCTGCAGCTACCTTAATAGATGCGTCGGAAGCGTCAGCTGCAGAGATCTTCACACCAGCCTGACCAGTATGGGAGAAGGCTTGCTGAAGTGTCTTGTCAGTAGCCGACGAAAGAGCCTTCTCGACGAGGACCTTGTTCACGTCAGTCTTGGGATCTGCCTTGGCCTGCCCCTTGGTGTAGTTAATGGCCGACATATTAGAGTCAACCATATTGGTCTGACGATTGACGTCAGAAGGCTGCACAGGGACACCCTCACCAGCAGAGCTGGAGTCAGGAGGTACTGCGGGACCAGCACTGATGGTAGCCGGAGCTTCATCCTCACCAGCTAGCTTGCGAAGAAGAGCGACAGGAGCTGCCGCCACCTTTGGCTGAGCCATACCAGCAGCCTCGTAAACATGTGCTGGTGGGGCAGGTATCGGCGACTTCGGTAGAGCCATTCCATGGAAGGGATCTCTGCCAGCTGCGCTATGACCTGGAGCCCACTGAGCTCCTGTGGGCTTAACTAGAGCCGAGCTCACACCACCGGCACGTCCAGCAAATGTAGGAGCGCCAGGCAGTCCAGCAGCAAGCTTCTTCAGACGCTCTACCAGCGATTGGTCAGCAGCTTCTGATAGCTTGGCCTTCTCATTGTGCCACGGGTCAACAGGCTGCTCGCCATGTTGCATGTGCACGTTGGTCTCCATCGCTGTACCTGGATCTTGCTTCTGCCCAGGTAGCTTCTTTGTACCGGGGTTAACCGGCAGCTGAGTCTTAGCTTGACCCTGCTCACCAGCATCCACGTTCCTCATGCTGGACGTAGCCTGCATGACATGTAGAGCGCCCGGACCTTCACCTGGCTTCTGCTGATGGCCAGTAGCAGCTTCCTTCTTGCTGTCCTCTGCTAGCTTCTCAGCAATGTAGCCGATAGCATCGGAAAGCTTCTCGATGTAGTCAGTAGAAAAGTGCGTAGTGGAAGCCATCTTCTCAGCTACTGGGGCTTCGTCATCACCCTGGTTGTACAGCTGACGGGCAGCCTCATTGGTGATGTCCACCTTGTTGATGGTGCCCTCCATGGCTGCCTTCAGCATGTCTTGGAGAGTAGGACGCTCGATCATAGTGTGCATGAAATCCTCACTGGCTGTCTTGGGTAAGAACTCCAAGCCTCCTGGTGACATGCTCTTCTGCCCTGATGCCCCTGCGTCGGGGATAGGCGGAGATCCTGTGTTCACTCTGGAGTAGGAAGTTCGGGGGGAAAGACCTGCTGGTCCCTTGAGTCCTGGAGCTGGCTTGTTTGCTATGTGCGTAAGAGGTACTGATGCATCCTCCGCCGACCCAGCAGTTGGGTCGGGGAGGGCTATCGAGTTGGAGTCCGATAGCTTGAACATCAGCACCTTTTAGCATCCACTTAGTTCCAGGTGACCGGGTAACCAGCCGCCTCAAGAAGCTCTAGCGAGCGAATCTCAGTGGCCGTCTCTACGTTGGGGGCAGACGCGACCTTGACACCGTCGTTGTTCGCCAGACCAAGAGTCAGCACTGCACTGATCCGGTCTGCCGCTTCCTCACTGCTGTACCCAATAGACGCCGCCTTCTCTACAGCCTTGTATGCCGAGAGCTGGTCGATGGCAGAAGCCTTCTTGAAGGGGAAGCCACCCTTGTCGTCGGCGTCCTTGTCGTCCTTCTTCTCGTCCTTGGCATCGTCCTTCTTCTCGTCCTTGTCGTCTCCGGCTGTCTTAGCCGCAGAGCCGATCTTCTGGAGCTCATCCACATAGCTACGGGCCATGTGACGACCAAGCTCTTCCGCCTCAGCAAACTTGGCCAGCGAAGCCTGCTTCTCAGCGTGCTCCTGCTCGGCAGCCTCAATCGTCGGGTCAACCGTGGGCTCTACTGCTGCCTCAGCGGTCTTCTCACCGAACGTCTCCTGCCAGAGACTGCTGATATCCGCATCAGTCATCTGGTTAAGATTGATGCCGTTCTCCTGGGCGAGCTTAACAAATAGCTCAGCTGCCGCCGCCTTCTCCATATCTTCGTTACCGTGCACTGTGCTCATGGAATTTAATCCTCCGGGGATGTTACGTACGATGGTTCCACGTGCTCACTGAGAGGGGAACCTCTCTACACGCCGGCGTTAGCCTGATTGTTGATTGTTTTACCACTTCTGCTGTTGTATGTCCAACACCCCTCTCATTCAAGAAGGCTTGTTGTAGATACTCAATAGACAGTGGGGTAAAGGTATCTTCTACCGTAGCATTAGCCAGCTTGTGCAACTCTACCTCAGCAACCATTGCTGCTTTAGGTATGAGCTCCTGAGAATGTGCGGCCAAGTCCATTAGTTCTCTACGGTAACCGTTATAGGCAGAACTAATCTTACGTAGTATCTCCGCACTATGGGAAGAAGGGGGATCTTTAATTTCTGCTGGAGAACTAAAAGCCTCCATCGCCCGCTTCTCTACATGCTCCCCAAGTGCAGACCTAGAAGCCATCAATGGCAGCAGTAAACGAGCCAATGCTGGCATGAAGTCCTTAGGGGACATCCCTATTGGGTGCTCTTCATCGCAGGGGCTAAAGACCTTGTTGTCCTTGTCTAACTGGTCTGCCATGGGGCGCTGAGAAATACTGATAAGAGTGATCCTCTGAAACTCTCTCGGCTTCAGAACCATCCCTAGGCCGGAAGCTGTAGCTAGGGACCTCTCTAGTGGCACCTTAGCCATAGCTTCTAGAACCTCGTCAGGAAGGTCCTTCTCTTTACCGGAGATGATAGGCACCGCCTTACCAGCGAACTGGCTAGGTACGATGTCCTTCTTCATCTCTCCTTTTTTGCTCTTGGCGCTCTTACCAAGCAGAGCCATCTTCAAGATCTCATCGTCTACTGAAGCTACCTTCTCAGTACCGCCGACAAGTTCTATGTAACCTAGCTCATCAGCTAGCTGAGAAGATGTCTTCATCTTCCCACCATGGATGAACATCATCACCTTGGCAGTCTTGTCTGCCCCGATGAATACAAAGCTGATGTCGAAGAACCTGGGGTAGTCATTGTCTACCCAGACCTTGCGCCCATCGGGCAAGATCTTGTTCATCTGCTTTAACGCGTGCTGACAGTAGTCAACGCGTGTCTTAGATACTCCACGGATACCTACACCATCATGAGCTTTCAGCCGCTCATGCATAGCTATAACCGCGTCGTCAGGAGCCTTCTGTGTCTTCGGGTTGAAGCTAGCAATGGCCTTGTTGTAGAGCTCGCGGTCTAGACAGATACTACAGGTATCAAACTTGACCCGACATCCCATGCTGACATCCGGGTACTGCCCTGCTCGAAGCCTATCCCAGACAGCAGTACCACCGAACTGCTCACACTTGTCTTTGTCTACCCTGATGACTAGCTCTACCCGCTTCATGTGCGGATTCCAAGCAGCTAGCTCTACGTTACCGTAAGCCCTCCCAGCATCCTTGTTCTTATGGTGGGCGAAGGCGTGAGCGTTGTAGAACGTGGGGAAACCATAGGCCCAGTCCCTGGCTACCACCTTGTCTAGTAGGGGGTTACCAGTCCAGTTCTCAGGGCGATGAATCAAGGAGGCTTCTTTGAAGCTATCCCCGTTCACGTTAGACCCCCACCACTCCGTAGCTCCCATGGCGTTCACTAGAACGTACTGAGAGTTGTGCGAGGGTCTTAGGTCCCCAATGTAACGGACTACGTCTGGTAGAAGGGTGTAAGAAGCAACCTTCTCAAACGTAGAATCAGCGGGACCAAAGAGCGGTATTACCGTAGGCCCAGCTTCAGATTCTCCCCTGAAGTGGCTGAGCTTAATCATACTACGGCCCGTAGCCGCCGCCACCGAAGTTGCCACCGAAGTTGCCCTCGCGGTACACGCCCAGTGGTGCGTTCATACGCTGCTCTTTCCGTGGAACAGCGGCTAGCGACTCTACTATTACATTCCCTGCCGTACGAGGAGCCAGACTCATCTGTCTCATATACGTACCGGCTATAACTGGGTCACTGGCAAACAATGGGTTCACAGAGTGGAGCGAGTTATAGTGGCTGATGAACTGATCTGGGTTGTCATCTAAGTGCTGTTGCAGGTCTGGGTTACGCTCCAGCATCTTCTTGTAGTTACTCCGCTTCGTCACAGCATGGTAAATGCCTTTAACTGCTGACTCTCCACCAAGTATAGCGGCGCCAGCTAACGAAGCAGCTGCTACAGTAGGGGCAAAGTCAGCGAAGCGGTTTGTGACCTTCTCCGAGAAACTAGCTTTCTTCTCAAAGTAACTATCGAGTGGGTTAGACATCAAACGAACCTCTGCTGTAGCCCATATTCACGAACCATCCAAGGCTCCGTATACGGTATTCTGGATTCTAGGAAGTTAGTTGCTGTGTGTACCGCAGGACTATACTTAATGTGCTTCTTGTAGAAGTCTTCAGCCGCTAGGGCTGCAACAGCTTCTGGTACGTGCTCAGTAGCCCAGCCTGCACCTCTACCAACGTTTCGAGCTACCTCACTACCTATGAATGGCTCAGCTACGGTCTCTACACCCTTACGCACTAAAGGGGCCGCCCACTGGGCTACACCCTTTGACCCTCTCCAGGCCTTCGTAAGTACACCTTCCGACCCAGCTTGCTTAAGGAACGTAGAAATACTGTCTAAGCCAGCCTCTAGTTCTCCTTGTACCTGCCGCAGCGCCGCTAGTTTATTCAGCGACTCACAGTACGCTTGAAAACCATCTACCAGTGGGTGCTCTGGGTTAGGCGTAACGTTGTGGGCTGTCTTAGCAATAGAGTCGTTCAGGTCAGCCCTAGACATGACCCCATCGCTCACTAGCCGTGGGGTTACCATCTGGAAGGCGGTCTTGATGAAGATGGGATCTGGAGATAGTAAACTCCAAACCTGGACCACATCTCCTAGACTAACCCCATTAAGAGCTGCCTGCTTAACCTGGTTGTAGAGGTAGTCCGAGATGTCCCCGAATACGTTCTCTCCAGTGGATAGCTCATGAGCTATCTCGTCATAGGCAGCTGCTAGCTTGTCCTTCAAGTCCATCGCATCTCGAAGAGGCTCAGCATATGGTAGAGCCGTGCTCCCCACCTCAAACATGGAGGCTAGCTTTACTTCAAAATCATCACGCACAGATGCCTTCTTAGACGGCTCATGTGAGTAGTCAGAGTTACCGTAGTCAAATACGGTTCCCCCACCACCATCGTTTAGATCTTGAAGAACCCGAGAGTAGTCTGCTGGGCCACCGTCGAAGTTCACAACGCGGTGCTCAGAGCCTTCCTTCTTGAACTCCCGGAGGAACGTCTCTGTGTTAGCAAACTCTGTTACTCTCCGTACCTGCTCGGGAGAAAGCCCAGCTTTCTTTACCGTCTCCACTACAGCTTGTGTTAGTGGGGTACCGGATGCATATTTCTCTGCGGCTTGACGACCAAAGGTCTCTAGGTCTTCGCCAGAGATACTTCGAGCGTGGGACTGCTGTAAAAGTAGAGAAGAAGGTAGGTCGCTCATTGAACTCTCCAGTAAAAAAGTATCATGGCTATACCTGAAAGCGAAGCTGACCTACTGACCGCCAAGGAGGCTGGAAGGATGTTAGGGGTAGGTGTCAGTATGGTACGGGGGTACACCCGCTCAGGTATTCTACCATTCGTCAGGCCTGGGCGCTCATCCAGATCTCCTAGGCTCTACAAAATAGACGATGTAGCTGCGCTGGTTGAGGCCAAGTCAAAGGACACCAGCCTTGCAGCGGTAGCCACCATGGCCAAGCAAGCCTACGTGTCTAGCCAGAATACAGAGAAGTTACTGTCCAAGCTACTGACGGTACTAGGCGTGGACACCAAGCCCTTGGTACTAACAGAACTCGCTATCCTACAGCTGTACGCTGAAGCTGAAGAGCTTATAGAGAGCGAGCTCCCCCTTAGCAGCTCTAAGATACTGGAGTGGGCCAGGGTGTTTTATGTAGTCACAGAAGAGTACCTAGGGCTAGTCGAGCAGTACACAGAAAGTACTGAGCCGTGGAAGGTCTTCCTAGATCTGGGCAACAAGATCAATCATCAAACTATTCAGCTACATGACACTGAGATGTTCGTAGTGAATAGCTATTTCATGATGGCCCACAGGAATGTACGTAACGTAGCCTACTTCTATGTGAGGCACATTAAGGGACAGAAGTTAGCTGAGAGCCTGTTCCCAGCTAGTAAAGGTGACGTCCATGAGGACATCATTGCTTTGGCGTTTCCTGGGTAACTCGTCTATCCTGTAGTCGAGCTCGCTCAACTGAGGTAGCAGTACCCCCCTCTCCTGTAGCGCGGTTGGGCGAGCTCGCTTACCTGTAGTAAACTAGGTAAAGATGGCCCCATCTAGTGCTGACTACGTACAGATTCGTCGCAGTGAGTTAGCTCAGATACTAAAAGAGCTAACCGTTACGCTTGTACTGCTGGACTCTCTAGCTAAAGAACGGCCCATTATCTACATGATGAAGGCCAGACTGGAGCAGCTACTCTACCCGCTTGAGGAGGAGAAAACTCCAGTTCGCCCAGCGTCAACAGACGCTCTGAGGGCCTTCACACTATCTACCGACTTTAACCCAGGAAAGAAATAGCACTAGCCCTGATTTGTGGGGCCTGAGTAAGTGTCTATTATCTTCCCGGTACGTGGGTCCTCACGCATAGGAGCAATGATATCCGGGCGGGGCCTGAGGATCATTGAGCCAAGCAGCATGAACACAATCGCATGGAATGTGTCATCCGGTTTGTCTGTGGCGTGCTTGTACAAGATCATCTTCTGACCATCGCTGTACTCGCTGAAGATGTTGATCATGTCCTCCGCGTAAGGACTACCGAAGTCCTCAAAGCGAGGGAACTCGATCTGCTTCCGCTTGATGGCACTGAAGATGTCGCTCATCACCTCAGTCCGGTGAACCTTCCACCTACGGATACGCCCGTCCCACTCCACTTTCTTCTTAGCCTTACCTAAGTACTGGAACTTGTGGATGCGTTGGATACCGTACTTGCGTATCAATGGGTCGGTCATACCGAAGCCCATGCCGTAATCACAAGCTATGATCTTGATGTTGAAGAAGTCGATGAGTTCGCAGATCTTCTCAAGTTGCGGCGTCGGATCTACGTCCTCTCCAGTAAACCGATGGGCGTAGATGACCCGGAACTTCATGTCTATGTACGTGCCGATAACGATGACCGTATAGCTACTGCCCTCACCAGTACCCCAGTCAATACCGGCAAAGAACGGCTGAGCGTACGACCTAGAACGGTACTTGTCAGCATCAGCCATGTGCACTTCAGGATTACAGACATCCCGAACCTGCCCCAGTGTTAGTGGGCGTACACCTGAATCAAACGAGATACCAAGGACCTCGTTATAGAAACGAGCCCTAGGGTAGCGCTCATAGTCTAGGTAGATTTCATCCCATGGTTTCCACGGAACCATGAGCTGAGGGATGCGGTAACTTTCAAAGGCCGCCTCCTTCACCATGTTGGCCCACTGTGCATCTGGGTGCTGTGGATTGATTGGCTTGTGGCACTTCTCACACACCAAGCTGCGTTTACCTATGTTCTTCTCACCCAGCACGTTCCAGTATCGACCGCCCTCACCACCGTGTCTATCGCAGGGTACTACCCACTCTCCCTGAGTAGAGAATTTAGAGCGGTACTCCTCCAGCGTGTTGTCTAGGCTCTTAGGGGTACCAGCGTAGATAAAGCGCTTCCATCGCTCAGGTGCGTGAGAAAGACACTGCTCAATGATGGGGATGCTGTCAGATAAAATATCTTGAAACTCATCGAGCTCTAGCAGCCAGGCAGGAATACCTCGAACGCGGTCAGCATTAAGGAAGGCATACCGCATAGTTATCTTAGAGCGGTTCACGAACTGCTTCTCCAAGATGTTCTGAGAGAGCATGGTAGTAGTGAACTTCTTTAGTATCGGGCTGGTCTCGATAGGCTCCTTGATACGGTCGTTAGAGAACGTCTTTGTCTGTGATGCAGACGGAGAGACATAGAGCGTCTTGAACGACGGCACCATGCAGGTGTAACAGAGGGCTATGTTACCAAGCAGTGTGCTCTTCTCAACCTGCCGACCACAGAATAGAAGGACACGCTTAGCTGGCGTGTCGTACATCCTTCTCAGATGTGGCCGCTTATCAAAAGAGAACCTATCAAACCCCAGGCTATTATCCCTCTCAGTGGGCATCATGAATGCAAACTCAGTAAACTGAGATGGCATAGCACTGGGTATATCTGTTAAAGCTTTTACAGCGTGCTCTATGACTAACGGATCTTCCTCTAACGCTGGCTCTGGGTCCCACAACTCATCGTCGTCTCCCCATACGTCTAGAGCTGGTTCTGCGGCCATGTCGTTCAATCAGCTGGAAGAGTGGGGGAAAGAGTTACTGTGGTCGTTGCAGAGGGCTGGAGATCACTTCACACACGGGGAAGTTAACATGCATGACGATTGCGTGGAGGTGAACTTGTATATGAACTATGAGTTCCCGGCTAAGGCTAAGAAGCCCATCCACGCGTACATCAGAGAACGTGCAAAGGATAACGGCTGGACTGTGGGCGGAGTACGCCTAGAGAAGAAACCGTTACGCCTGGTGTTCACTTGCCTTCCAGGTCACGGTCAAGTGCCTCGAAGAACCCAAGCATAAGTTTGTCTGGGGCAAGAGTGTGCGCGTACCCATGTGCCTTGAACCACCAGGACTTAACCTCCTCAGTGTACTTGGCTACTAGCCGTGGGTGATCTGCCTGAAAGTACTCTCGTGCGCAAACGTCCAGAAGAGCTGGGAACGTTTTTAACCAGTAGTCCACGCTGTTGTTCTCTGGCGTCGCAAAGAAATGAACAACTATATCCTCCCCCAGGAAAGTGTACTCAGCCCTAAACGTAGTGTAGTTGTCTACCTGAGTGAACCTCGGGACTGCATCTTCCACACCTACAAAGACAGAGGATAGCTCGGCATCCAAGTGATCTTTTGCGTCCTGCGCAGGGACCTCACCTAGATACACTGTGTTTTCGTTGGCGGTCATTCGTCCTCTCCTTCTATATCGTCAGGCATGGGTGAGAAATCTGGTTCACGCTGTTCGTCTGGAGCCATCTCTACTGTGTGACCACCTAGACCAAGTTGGTCTATGTGCGGGATAGCCCGGCTGTCTGTACGTAGTGTCATGGACGCAAGGCCCTCCTTGAGGTCCTTGTCAGGGGTCTCTACAGCCTCAAGCATAGTAGTCATGTTGGCTGCGATGATAGAGAAATCTCTGCCCTTCTCAGCGTCTCCGTTAAGTGACGACTCTAGAACACCTATAGTAGCAGCCACACGTGCAGCAGAGGCTAGTCTCGCCAGCTCTGTGTTAGACGGTAGAATTCCCATGCGCATCATGGTCTTGATGCCTGCTAAAGGACTGATAGGTGAGTAGGCTGCAGACCTGCGCGGGTCAGTGTAGTTCGCCTTCATCAGCGATATGGTGAGGGCCTGCTCATCTGGGTCTGATGTGGAAGAGCCCTCTGCCCTGTGGTGGGTCAGTGCTTTAAGCTCAAGAGAATCCACCAAATCCACGTTGTAGTAATAATGCTTGAACGCCTGGATAGCCGCAGGGCTAGTACGAAAGCCCTTCTTCCTAATGATCGCACTGATCCAAGAGTTACTTGACCCAGTTATCAGCAGGGTCTCTACAATCTCTTTGACCTTGGGGGTAGCTAACAGTTTGTTAGCTGCCTGCATATGCTCATCTTGCAGGAAGATAGTCTGCAGTTGTTCCTTCTGCAGGAACCTCTGGGACTTACGGTGGTTCTTATCGGAAGGGTAAAAAGGGATAGGTGGGATACACGAAGCCCTTAATCTCTCAAGGTAAGGTTCCCCGATAAAGTCCAGCTGGAGGTCCTTACAGATCTCTTTTATCTGTCCATTGGGGTACCCATCTGGGTGCACCACCAGGAACTTAAGATAATACTCAGCAGTACTTCTCCTGACCATGGCCTAGGAGAATGGTACTTACCCTGGCAATTTTCAAGTCTTTTCAGGGATAATAGTATTGATGCCGAACATCAATGCACAAGGCGAGGGATTTGTGCCCCTCAACGTAACGATAACCAAGTGCGAAGCACTGGAAAGGAGCCACAGCATAATGACGAAAGTCAGGGTTATCATGACCCTGGCTGTCGTCACGATGCTCAGGTCCTGCGCCTACTGGAGGTCAAGGCCGATGTTGGAGTTCCTATCGTCTAGTGGCTACGGTGAGCCGGAAGGACACCGCCTCCAGATGGTGGAGCTCGCGGGCGATCACCTCGTGGGTTGTCCGGATGGGTGTAGCTACCACCCCGACGATGACGAGGCCTTTGATAAGGCCTTGGAGCTTCTTCATGGACTGCCGGATGCAGTCCTGAAGGATATCTCCGAGCTCATCGAGGGGGCGCCCTACGGTGGGCAAGCCTTGTGGGGTGAGGGCGGGGGCGTGGGTGGAAAGGACGACCACGTTGCCTTGATGGACCGCCAGGAGGACCTGGCAGCCCTAGGGTGCTGGCTGCTCTCGGAAGAGGACCTCAGGGTATCCGAGGAGATGTGCCGATGAACTCGGTACACACCTCCTTGGAGATAGTCGCCCGAGAACCTTTCTCGGATGACTACCCCCCGCCCCCCGTGGCAGTCCGAGTGGACGTGAGGTGCCAGGTCGAAAGGCCTGAGCCTCCTGCACCTCGGGGCAAGCCACGTGGCTGGCGTACTACCAACTCCTGGTAGTACGTGGGGAGAGGACTGCAAACTCTCTTAGCTACTAGTTACCCTGGAAGGCCAAGATCTTAAGGCCCTCTAGTATCTCTTCCGTGGACCGAACAGCCTTCTCCAGAGCGGAGGTAGGCACGTCCTGTAGTCCTAGACGAGAAGCCAATAGGAGCTCACAGATCTTGGACTGAGCGTCGTCTATGACCGGGAGGTACCCCATGAAGGTCATCATGTTCTCCGGGTTAATGAAACCCAGAGAAAGAATAGTGTCTACCGCAGTGGGGTCTGGGATGCTGGCTGCCTCCTTGAAGAGGTAACACTTCAGGCTAGGTATAGACGCCAGCTTCTCAGCAGCTGCCGCCAGAGCATCCTCATCTCGGTCGCTAGCCATCTTGATGCTGCGTCCAATACGCACCATCACTGGTGCACCAGCACCCATCGACTGCGCTAGCTTCTTCACCCCGTAAGCCTGGTCTACACCAAGCCCAGAGAGTAGAAACATGGTGTCGTCCAAGCTGAGGAATGACCTGTCTTCTGATGCTAGCTTCTCAACAGCTGGCCCAGAGACCGAGAAGCTGTCCTGCCCACCACAACGAACCTCCACAGAGGCGTAGGTAACACGGGCAGCTGCACTCTTCTCTTCGTCACCTTCCGTAGTGGTTAGCTTTACTGACTCTGAGGACGTCAATGGCAGCCACTTCCAGTGAGCTGGAACTAGCATCTTGCCCTCCTCAGTGCCCATAACCATCTGAATGTTCGGCTGCTGAGATACCTCAACCTCACGCCCATCAAAGGTGGAACCTACATGCACGTCTGGCTCATCAGGGCTAGAGGTGTAGCCACTTCCGAAGGTCATCGGGATAGTAGCCTTAAGTACCCCACCTTCTACCGAGTAGAACGCACCATCACCGTGTACCTGCTGGTCACTAGGTAGATCTGGTGTGCCACCAGCTGGAGTACCCACTATGTCAGCCTGCACAGCTGACTGAGAACCATTGGTGAACAGTGCTATTGGTAGCGCTGTACCGTCAGTATCAATCAGGTTTGTAATGACAGCACCAAGCAACTCGCGACCCTGCTCGTCACGCACCTTGTACATACCAGAAGCCTCTATCGGACGGGGCTCCTCAGAAGGTGCTTCTTCAGACATAGCCGTGGCACCATCGGTAAGAGTGGCAGCACCAGACATGTCTGCAGCAAGAGCTACCTTCGTACCGTAACGACGTACGACTTCTCCGCGATCTACAATCTCCTCTGTAGGAGCCCAGTAATGGTGGCTAGCCGACTTGATCTTGTACCCGTCTACATCTCTCGATATCTGAGTGACTGTTGGGTGCACCAAGCTACCTACACTAGCGTGCTTAACACTAGTTGGGTCGTGGTTAAGTAACGTAGTCAACGCTGCTTGTGTCGAAGCTGCGTTCTTTACAAAGGCTGTACGCGTGTATGGGTCATTGAGCGCGTCAACAAACGCAAGGTAGTCTGTGGTGTTGATGGTTGGAAGAATGGCGTTAAGTATAGAAGCCTTCTTCGATAGTTGCTGTGCATCGTGCATCGGCGAAGCTAACTCACCTCGGTGGTTAATGCCGCCACTCTTCTGAAGCGCCTTTGAGAACTTGCGCGCCTGATTTTCACGCTTGTCCGCCAGCGTGAGCGCCTTCTCACGGAAACGGTAATCGACCGGTTCCATATGACCGGCCGCGCGGTAGTTCCCCACAGCTTCAGCAGCGGCAGTATGTGCTTTGTGGTAAGCCTTCCTGAGCAGTTCCTTGGACGAGGCCTTCTTCTTCATGGCTGGGCAAGAGCAGTCCGTCTTACCGCACTCAGCGCACTTCTCGGCGCCTTCTTTGCCCATACCAGCGTTCATAGAAAGACCACCGCCACCACCGCCCATACCCATGTTCTGTCGGAAAGGCGGGTAGAGCTGTCCAATCATGCTCTGATCACCCGGTGTCTTGCTGGTGATATCAAAAGCCTGGGGACGGAAGATGGCCTGGCGTAGCCTAGACTCTGTCAACGGAACTACCTTGGAGGAGTCCGTGATCAAGATGTCCAGCGGGCTCATCTTCTTGTTCTTCACGATGATTGGGATGCGCACAGTGCGCACACCAGCTGCAGCTACCTGCACAGGGTCAGCACCTGACTGAATCTCAGTCTGGTTAGCCACCTCAATGTGCCCCATGCCGTAGCCCTTCTCCGCGTCCACCTTGTCCATAGACACATGCGGGTGGAAGTCAGCTACGTACGGGACCTGCTTGTACAGCTCCTGCAGGATTTCCCGTGGCCAAACATTCGGGTCGTCTGGAAGAGTAGTCTCGCCAGCAACCTTCTCGAAAACCTGCTCAGAACTGAGGAAGAGGTCCATTGATTCTCCTAGAACGCCATTATCGCTGATAAACTAGTGTAAACAGAAGCCCCTGTAGTAACGATGATGATACCAGACACCGGCTGGAAGGGCTGGATAGTAACTGCATCTGCCGTTATAGGACCAGCAAATGTACTGGCTATTAACCCACCTACTGCAGACATAGGTGTAGCAGTACTGATGCCGTCGAACGTAAGTAGTATTGCTGGCCCCGCAGACAACGCAGCAGACAGAGCTGCAGCAGCATTAATGGCGGGTATCTTTATGGCTAGTGCGGCCTCTATCAGTAGGTCTAGCCCACCTATTTGAAGTGAGATGTCACCGCTTATATCAGCTGAAAGAGCGATGCTGGGGAAGGGTAATTCTAGTGAGACAGTTAATGAGGCCACTAAACTAGCAGCAGCATCAATGGCCCCTTGGATAGCCACAGCTGGTAGCGGTAGGTTTACCTGTAACGCTATCATGGCGTTTAGCTGGGCATTGAGGTTCAGCTGAAAGGGGCCTAGCCCTAGCGAGATAAGCGCGTCTATCTGCGCACCCAACGGATTAAGGAACGCAACTGCAGCGGCTAGGCCAACATTTATGTTACCCAGGGTACCGCCAACAACAGGAGTTACGGTAGCCATCGTTAGGCCAGTATATCCGGATTACCTGTAGAGATAATCGCATTGACGTTTACTGGGAGTACTTGAGTAAGAGCTAACTTTAGTGCGCCTGGAGGTAGAGTGCAGGTAGCGCCGGACACCGCACCAGTTATAGCACTCAGGTTAGTAACCATTAAGGTAGCAGCAGGTATTGGAACTATAACGGTATCACCGACTCTACCGATGGGCTGTTTACCACCCTTAAACACTACCTTGCCGTTTGAATCTATAGCTACCCCAGTAGACCCATTGATAGACATCCTACCAGCGGCTGTAAGAGAGAAACTCCCTTTAGTCTCTAGCAGAATGTCCCCCTTCACAGTCACCTTCAGCTTCTTCTCTATAGCGAGCAGTACGCTAGACTCACTACGTAGAAATGCTCCACCCTGCTTGTCGAAGAAGAACCTAAGGACACTAGACTCCTTGGCCTTATCATCTGGGTCACCACTCTCAGCATCAAAGTGCTCTGGTGAGACAACCACTTCGTAAACGATAGGGCTAACCTTTGGGATGCCGATGTTGAGCTGGTTCAGATTAGACGTCTGGCCTGCGTCTCCCGTAGGCTCCCCTAGATAGTCATCGTTGTTACCGCTAGACAGCACGCGTATGGTGGCCTTCTGGTCCTCTGCGAACAACCGGTAGGTCTGCTTGTGGTACGTGGCATGGTCAGAAGTAGCAGCCCCCTGCTGTATACCCCAATTGATTGACCCAGCTGTATTATGGTGGTGGTAGTTCTCGGAGATGTCTGTAATCAGGTTGTCGAGAGGAATGTATATTCGCTGCGCCAACTCTGTAGCGCCTATCTGTAGGACACCACCACGGTGTAGCGTTACGAAGTTACCATCCCGGCCTCGCACAGTTATGTCACCTGGCTTCGCTTTACTGCGACCACCAGAGAACGTAGCTGCAGTAGTACTGGGGATACCTCCGCTAGAAGCCGTGCCAGCTGGTGACTCCTCTGTGGACGTATCACCTATGGTCTCCATCGGCATGATGTACGCCAGGATGAATGGTGGTGGGCCATCACTGGGAATGCAAAGTAAGCACTTAGCCCCAACCTCTGGGAATGCGCTGAAGCCCTCACCGGTATTCGAATGTAAATAGGGTGAGCTTACCTGCACCCCTAAGTAGAACTTGGCGTCAAACTGGGTGACGAAATCTACCGTCCAGTTCGTCATATTTATGTTGATGATTTTCCCCTCATGGATGAAGGCACCAACACCCCCCGCCGGGTAGAACGGGGTCGTACGAAAGGAGGTCCTATTACTAGCGTCTGGCTGACTCTTTGTGTTTACAAGATCTTTCATATCAGTACGCGTGGCTAGGTACGTTCTTCAGATGACGTAGCCCTGGCTCCAACTGGTCCTTCTCTGTATACCCGAACTCAGCGCCGTACACAGCACCTGGTACTGGGTGTAGCCCATGCAGGTCAGACCTAGCTCCAGTAGCGGCAGCCTCCATAACCGTCTCACGGATACGGTTGTGATACATCTTGGCCATCCAGTCTTCCTGCACCCTCAACGGCATCATGTCAACGCCTGCGATCACTGGGGTATGTACTACTGGCTGCTTACCATCTTTTACTAGCTGAGTATTTAGCGCCTTGATCACCGAGGTTGGGTGGAACTCACCCTTGATGATGTCTTCGGAGTCCCCTGGGTCACGTATCTTTGTCAGGTTACTCATGGCCTTAACAGCTAGCTCTACGTGCTGTCTACGAATACCCTCAGAGGAGTACGCACCGTGCAGTTCTTTGGTTAGGAAGTTCTGCACTCGCTCTATGCTGCCGGTAGCCTTGTACAGGTGATGTGGGTTAACAACTGTGCGGTTAGGGTCTGTTAACACATCTCCTGCCTCAAAGTGAGCTCCTACGACAGGTGGTTTCCACGCGATGTAACCGCGTTGCTCACGTGCGTGCGGCAACTCTTCTTGTAGCCCCATACCCACGCGATCTTTACCTACATGGTGAGGATGCCCGGCTATCCAGACTACGACACCAGTCGGGTCCTTCTCAATCTTGTCTATACGGCCAGAGCGCATAGCTAGCGTAGCTGAATCCGGGATGTCCTCAGGGAGCTTGGTAAGTTGGTCCACCTTAGCAAAGGCAGATAGGGCGTTTGCCCCGCCAGCTTGCACAACACCGCCACTATGAAAGGCCTTCAGCGTAAGCTGTACTGACCGCTCACCAAGCGCCTGGGCAGCTATGATACCTAGGTTGGTGCCTATAGGATAAGGCTTGCCTGTGGCGGATAGCCCAGAGCACTTCTGGCAGAGTCCCTTTGCATGCTCGCACTTCAGTGGACTGCGCACTAACAAGTGTGACTCTTTATCCGCAGCGCGTATCTGGGTCACTATATCCGGACTCAATACAGTTCCGGCTGGGGTGTGTAGGCCCTTGGAGGAAAAGTCCTTAGCTAGAATTCGGTCCTGAACATCATTACTAGTGGCTGGTAGTGCTACACCGGCCTTAGTACCGCAGTCATTAGAAGTTACGACCAGATTCATCGTTGCGTTGATAAGCTTCTTGCTGAAGTACCCTGGGTCTCTAACCTCTTGGACCTTCTTAATATTGCCCGCACGGGCTCCTTGCATCTGTGTCCAGTACTCCCCCACGTCTAACCCCTCAGAATACGACTTACGAATAGGGACTGGCACAATCTTACCACTAGCATCAGCCACCAATATTGGGGCTAGCACAAGTTGCTTGTACTGCTCCCACCCAGGTTTGACACCTGCCTTGTACATATCCAGTAGATTGTTGTGCTTATCGTTCTTAAGATGAGCGTTCTTTAGTGTAGTACCAGCTTTGTCCCAAACCAACATAGCCCTACGTTCCTTGTCTGCCTTAGGAATGATAGTGCTCTTGTTGATGGCATCCACTTCCTTCTGTGCAGCATGAAGGATTGGATCTCGTGTAGACTTGTCAGTCTCTAGATCTTTGAGAGACAGGCTATGTGTGCCTACGGGTATGTGAAACAACTCTGCCTTAGAGTTCTCGGCTGCCTTTATAACAGCAGGACCGGAGCCAGCTGGATGTGCGACCGTAATGATACCAGAGGACATTCCATTACCTAGGTCTTTGAGCTTGTCAGCTACAGTTCCGTAATCTCCACTATGGTTGTTAGCCAAGTTCAAGAACAGAGCAGTCATGTTCTTCTTGTCTAATATCTTACCGTGGTCGTCTAACATACCCTTCTGCATCTCTTTGGGTAACGCGTTGGCCATCAACATACGTCCAACGGTGGTCTTAACACCGCCGATGGTAGCCAAGTCGTTTACGTGCAGCTGACCTAGCTGCACAGACTTTATGGCATCTACAGGGTTATGAAAGGTCTTCTTAGTATCCTTGTTGGTTAGGCTCAACTTATACAAGCCTAGAGCACTCTCTAGAGTTGGCACAAACATAACGTGGCCAGTGGCCTCGTTAAACAGATGGTTAGACGGCATCATCTTTCTAGCCTCAGCTACTGCTTCGGTAGAAACTGGAACGTAGATGCTCATAGTGTCACCATCAAAGTCAGCGTTGTACCCTGTGGTAACTAACGGGTGAATTTGGATGGCTCGTCCGGACACTATCTTTGGGGTGAAGGCTAACAGCGAGTGCCTGTGCAGCGCTGGGTCGCGCTTCATAAGCACAGGCCGCTCAGCAGCAACAAGATCAAGAGCTCTATTAACACTCTCGTCCTTGTTAGCTATGAGCTCCTGAGCAGCTATAGGGGACTTAGCAGCTCCTATCTCGACTAGCTTACGAACTATGAATGGTCGAAACAGCGTAGTAGCTTTGTCTCTTGGCAGCCCGACTTCATCAACACTGAGAGAAGGCTCCGGCACAATGACCGAGCGCATAGTTAGATCTTGCTTACGGCTAAGCAACGTCTTCTGAAAGTAACCGTGCTTAGGCTGTGACCCGTGTATCTGTAGTAGCACACCTTTAAGGTTGTCTTCGCTAGCCGTACCGTGTCCAACTATAGCTCGCACGGCATCGTACAAGTCTGCACGTATCTGTTTCTTAGCCGTATCAGAAAGATTCTTACTGATGACTGGGTCCTTGAGCTGTTCGTTCACCTGAGCGAACTTGGAGTAAAGCCCGTTCATGTCGGCCCAGCTAATGGTACCGTCAGGCAGTACAGACGCCGGTCGCATTGCTGGAGGAATGATTGGTAGGTTGTGCAGTAGGTACGCGTCAACTGGGTGGGTACCTGAAGCGTCTAGTGCACGTAGGTACTTCACGCGCTTCACAAGCTTATCTACCTTTTGAGTAAGACTGGCTGACGTGGACCCCTTAGGTATCGTGATCTCAGCTAGGTCACTCTCAGCACTCTTTAGGTCTTTCTTTACGTTGATGGTGCTCAATATTCTCTTGATGCCTGCGCCACCCGTAACTGCCCCGTTAGAATCTAGCGGTACAATAGCTCCATTCTTAGCCACTGCCTTCTCACCATAAACTATTGAATCGTAGTTAGTTCTGGTAAGGCCAGCTACCTTTTGGATAGCTCCTTCAAACACAGGGTTCGGCACAGGCTCAGCTAGCTTAACGTGCGTCCAATTCTTACCGCCGTGCCCACCAGTCAACCTAGGGTCAAACAGACCACCGGTCTTGGGCTTAGGCTCGCCATTATCGTCTAGCTTGGCGTGCGTAAGGTCCATAGGCCTAGGCAGCTCACCCTTGGACATCGCCAGTATCTGCTTGTCAGTAAGCGGACTCAGCTGAAGCTGATGACCCTTCTTCTCCATGTTGATGCCAGCGGCCTTCAACATCTCAGTGAACTTATGAAAAGCAAACGTTGGTCTTGGAGTAGGCAGAGGCGTCCCGTTTTGAATGGCGCCCCATACATCCAGATGCTGTGACTCCCAGCGCTTACCTGGGTGAGTCTGTGGATCTACCCCCTCGCTCTTCCAAGTCTGCATCTCTCGGATGTTGGCCTTAGCACCATGAGCTAGAAGCACGTTCATGCCCAGCATACCGATACTCTGCCCGCCCGTCTTAGCCCCAGACACAGGCATGAGGTTCATGTCGTAGGTCTCTGGCTCATGCCCAGAACCCGGCAACCCCATGCCAGAACGAGCTGATATCTTCTTATCAACTTGTATCGCCAACTTAAGGATGTGCTGTCGTCCAACTAGGGCCTTGCCCATAGACTTACCCGTAGTTGGGTCATGCAACTCCTCAGTGTCACTAAGCCCGTGGGCAGCTAGTTCCTTCTGTACCTTCTCAAGCTGGTCATCAGGATCGAAGTTGTGTGCCATGTAGACCTTACCGGTCTTATGAGCAATCTTAGCTGCAGCTGTTTCTAACACCTGCCCCATGTTCATACGTCCAGGAATACCGGATGGATTCAGTAGTATCTCAAGCGGTTTACCATTGCTGGTATGTGGCATGTCCTTATCTGGGATGATCAGAGTGACAATACCTTTGTTGCCGTACCTACCGGCTATCTTGTCACCTATCTGCATAGGCTCATTGGTGCGCACGTGCACGACGTGCTCATTACCCTGCTTGTGAACGCTAACTACCTCACCAGGATTGTCAGAGGTCCAACGTAAACTTACGTCTGTATGTGCCCCTGATAGGCTTCTCCTGATAGCAGAAGCACCCATACGATCTTTCAGATTGAAAGGACGCATAGCAACAACTAACGGATCGCCAGTCTTTACGTGCTGGCCTACGAGGACAACACCGTTCTTGTCTACCTTCTTGTACTGCTCCTGTGTGAACGCTCCTGGGTGCTCTACTTCAAAGTGCTCTTTGGCCGTCACAGTCTTCTCATCAAGCATGATGGAAGGCTTGTGCATGTGCTCACTCGTTAACTTCTTAGCTGCAGTGGCACTGATGACTACACCGTCTTCGAAGTTGTACCCTTTATACGGAGTGTAGGCAGCCCGCAGATTTGTACCAAGTGCGAGTACACCGTTCTTAGTGAAGTTGGTATCTGCCAACACCTGGCCATGCTTAACCTTATCTCCCACCTTCACGATGGCGGTAGAGTTTAGGTAGCTCTTCGGGTCATTTAACGGGAAGTACCGGTACAGCTGGACGTCGTGTAGCTTCCCCTTGTCGTCCTTAATTACTACCAAGTCGTCCTTAACAGCATGTACGTGACCAGCTACTGGAGAGATATGACTAGACTTCTTACCCGTCATTTCCTCAAAGGTACGTATACCTTCTGTGCTTGACCCAGTAGCGCTCTGTACCAGTGGTGCTTCTCGATGTACTAACGAGATAGCCTGCTCTATGTGATGGGTAGCATAGGTGGCCCTGTTACCCGAGTTGTTGCTCAGGAAGGGTATTAAGTTGGAGCTGATATTGAATATCTGAGCTGGGTTTCTCAGAAGGTAGTGAGCATCAGAAAACTTACCCTCTTCTATAGCGTTGGCAGGTCCAGCCATCTTGGTGATAGCGTACCTAGCTACTGGCTTACCGTTCTTCCACACTACCTGGTCGGGCAGTACAACACGCGAAGACATGAACGTGCCCGCACCGACCATGTCTGTCTTGTGCGTCTTTAGATTGTACAGTGGTATCTTTGCTTCGTTACCAATCTTACGAAGCCCCATTGGCAAGCGAGAGTTGATACCAGTCTTCTCACTCTCTGGGGTATGTATGGGATCTATGAACCCTAGGTTAGACGGGTTAATGAATTTAGCTTCGTCGTTCACCTGCTGTGTACTCTGAATACCGCCGGGCCCCATGATGGTGGTGCCTTGCGCAGACGCCATCATCTCTATGGGGTTAATCTGGTCTGGTACTTCAGAGGCACTGTTCTTGGTAAACGTCTCACGTATTGGTTTGTTAAACGTGTCGAACTTAACGACGTCACGAACACTGGTAGCTGTGTTGATTTTACGTGTGAACTTACCGCGTATGGCGTTCTTCGTTTTCCAGTGGCCTAACTTCTCGTACGCGAAGTCCCCAACAGTATGTAAGTCCTTAAACACCAGTGAGTCTCGATCATCCTCCGGATGACCAGCCTGCACTGCCAACATCTTCTGCGTAGCCAGGTGGAGAGCTTCACCATTAGCTCTGTCTAACGGCTTACCAAGCGAGATATTGGTAGCCTCCGGGCGCAGTATGGACTCGTTGAGTACAGTAACTACGTGAGTCTCAGCTTCTGTCTTATCCGTGGGAGCACGCTTCTTGTCCACCTTGAAGAAGCGATCTACTGCTGTGTGTACCCCACGGGCGTTCTGGTTAGCCTGCAGTATGTCTTTACCCCAAGACTTCTCAAGCTGATCGTCAGTGACCCCCATGGTCTGCATGATCGGGTACATGTTGATGGCCTCGGAAGTACCCCGGCTCATCATGAACAACTTAGTAGCTGGCTTAAAGGTTATGTCAAAAGACGCTTTGTTAGGGACGTTAAATTTTGCAGCTAGCTGTCCAGACCTACCACGCTTCACGTAAACACCGGGCTTTAAACGCCACTGGTTACCAACCTGGTACTCTTGCCCATCAATGATCTGGCTGTACCTAGGAGTAACCATAGGTATCTCAGCTATGCGTACTTTCCGCGTGTCTACCGTAGTACCAGTAGCCGTGTTCTTCAGAGACATGGTGGCGTAGACGGGGGCAGCCCAGCTAACGCCTGCCTTCTTTGCCTCTAGCTGAGCTTTTATGTCGTCAGGGCCAAGCTTGCCCTCATCCACCTCTAGGTGGTCGAGATGCAAAGTTTGCAGCTTACCGTGCACTGGAAAGTAATCACGTACACCATCGAGTACGCGGTCTCTAAAGTGCCGATACGCCTCTGCGTGGTCTAGATAGGCCATTTCTGTAGCTATCCTAGCAGACTACAGGTCCCCATAACAATCAAGCAAGTATTTAGCTGTATAGGGGATAAGTGCCATGGAGGTACTAATGACTGGACCTAATGATGATGACGACAATAACTCAGGAAGTTCCTTTGAGTTCGACGTAGATTCACTGTTCGACATCCCTGAGGAGACGTTCTCCGACGACGGGCAGGACAACGCCAAAGAGTGAGCCTGTTCTTCTGGGCGTTCATAACCGGAGTATTTAACGGGCTACTACTATGGGTACGTAGCCAACAACAAACGTAGGAGGTAAAGCTACTCATGCTGGTTAATCCTTCCCAGGATCAACTGTTCACATTTCCTGGCACCAGAATGATACAAGAATCCTTTGGCATCATTGGCTACCAGATAGCTGACACAGGGGTAAGTAACAGGCTGTGGACAATACAAAGCCTGTACGCCCCTATCTCTGGCAGAGCTCTGGGTGGCATTAGAGCAAAGCTGGTAGACCAAAAGGGTTTCTTCACGTTCTGCAACCAGCGTGATCTAGAGGTGCTGCTGGAGATTGCTGAGCCAGGGGATTGGTGCCCCTGGCTCAGCAGTGAGTATCTGTCCCCGACTGACGCTGGCTGGTACGGGCTCTGCCTAGACACAGAAGATCTCATAGATGACCTGTACGAACGTGAATTACTTCTAAGAACACAGCACCCGGAGTTCATTCCGGAGTCCACCGAAATAACAAGGAGGGTACATATGGACCGTGGGAGTGATGCCACTGAACTATTGATACTCCTAAGAGACATGGACATGGACACGGGTGCATACCCAGACATGAGAATCGAAACCCTTGACCGTAGGTGGTTAAGAGTCGAACGAGAAGCTGTAGTGTGGAAGAGACTCTAGAGGTAGATGCTGCGCTAGAGCGGGAGCTGTACAAGAGTGGGCATGTCTGCAGAAGCTGCCTAGACACAATATTGTACGCAGATGAGGTATACCTACTACAGGTTGGCTACGCAGCAATACAACCTAGTGGTATCGAGGTATGCCCGATAGATGGCTACGACCCACACTTCTTTGAGTTCACTTGCTGGGAGCACGTGATAGAAGAGCTGAGGGAGACTGTAGAAGACCTCCCGCCACTGATAGATGATTACGCTGTACTGGAGTGCAGCTGCTGCTCCAGCGGCATTCGGGAAATGGAAGTAATGGGGCTCGCCACCTACGGCGAGCTCCACTGCTCTAAGCGCTCCCCAGAAGACCAAGGCACTCCTACTTTTAGTAGTTTAGATGACTCACCAACAGTCATCTGTATCAGCTGCCTAAAAAGGCTGAGTGAGGACTTCCGGCTGTGGCCGCATATCTCACAGGGTAACGAGTGCGCTGAAGGTACCCACTTCAGGTGTTGGCGCTATGGGTGTTCTGAATTCTGCATGGTTAACGCACCGAACGGGAAATACTAATGGGCAAAGATACAGTAGTGAAGAAGGACAGTCTGCCGGACGTAGAGCCGTACTTCGAGGATATCGTGTACTGCTCCTTGCTGGTACCGGTTAGAGGCAACCCCAATAGTCCAGACTGCATGTGGGGTTTGCCCTGCATCTTCTGGGGGCTTAGCGGCATCGCTAAGACTGGGCGAATAGAACTGGGTGCAGCCAAGGCTGGGCTGCACTGCGAGGTGGTGTACCCGGCTACTAAGCAGCCTGAGGACTTCTCAGGTGTGCTGGTTCCTGGGCCCAAGGGGATCACGATAGAGTGCATGATGCCCGCCATCCGTAAGCTTATGGAGGTGGGCTCTGGTGTTCTGGTCATTGATGAGGCCAGCTGTGCACCACCGGCTGTCCAGGGTGCTGCTATGAGTACCGTGTACGAGCGCAAGGTAGGGGACATGAAGATGTCCAATAACATCCGAATCCTACTAGCAGCGAACCCACCAGAGCACGCAGCAGGTGGTTGGGCTTTAGAAGCTGCGTTCGCCAACAGGATGGCACACTTCAATATTGGTGTGATGCCTGTGGACAAGTGGGGTGAGTACCTCATGTCAGAGGACGACGACGTGGCAGTAACCCCCATAACTGACGGGGAAGAGCTGGTTAAGAAGAACTGGAACAGGCACTGGGCTGCTGTAAAAGGCTCCCTCTATGCGTTCATGCGCAGTAACAACAGTGTCTTCCACAGTCAGCCAACCCCTGGTAGCCCTGCTGCTGGGTTGCCATGGCCTTCACCACGCACTTGGTACATGGCTGGCCGAGCCATCGCCACAGTGCGTTGTCTAGGTCTGCCTAAGCAGCTAGAGACCATCCTCGTGCAAGGGCTGGTAGGTGAGGGTGCGTCTACAGAGTGGGCCGCGTGGGAAGCAGATGCAGACCTCCCAGATCCCCTTGACGTCCTAGAGAAGGGCTGGAAGGTAGACTCCAAGAGGTTGGATAGGTCCATCGCAGTCTGTGGAAGCTTCACGGCCCTGGTGGTGGGGACTACCGATAAGAGTGAGCGTGTACGCCTAGCTGCCCTAGCATGGGAACGTTTGTTCGACATGACAGAGGCTGGCCTGACAGACATCGCAGGTATAGCTGTGAAGATTCTGATAAACAAGAAGCTGGGGCGTAAAGACCATGCGAGCCTAGAAGCCGTAGCCGCCAAAGTCGTTCTTAAGGTTGGACTCAGTGATGCATCCAAGTACCTCTGATGGCTAAAGAAAAGCAATGCCTGGAGGCCCTGGCAACAGCCAGGGCTCTAGTAGTATCTCGCGCACCGTACTTCGCCAAAACCCTTTATGGGTTAGTGCCTGTACTTGCTCCTATAGGTACCTTAGGAGTTTCCAAAAGCATGGTGTTGACCGTAGACCCTGAGTGGTACACGAAGCACAATGCAGAAGAAGCTGCTGGGTTACTCGTGCATGAGTGCATGCATATTCTGCGCGACGTAGCCAGGCTGGATGCACTACCAGACCACTACCAGGCTAATCTGGCTGGGGACATAGCCATAAACCAGGACCTCAGAAATGCTGGTTGGCAACTGCCTGCTGGAGGAGCATACCCAGAACAATACGGCTTCCCTACTAATCTTTCTCTGGAGCAGTACTACGATCTGCTAGAGACCAGAGCAAAGAAGAGTAAGAAAGGTGAGGGGACCGCTGGTGCTGCTAAGGATGGCGATACGAAGGATGGTGAGGGCCACGGTAAACCACAGGTAACCAACGGGCAGTGTGGTAGCTGTGCTGGTAACCCACACGCTGGTGAGGGAACATCCCAAGAAGCTAAAGAGCATGGGCGTGCTCCGGCAGATGTCCTTCGTATCAAGAAGGAGACAGCTAAGGACGTTAAGAAAGCCACGTCTACGCTAACTGCCAGTAACCGTGGGTACATGCCAGCTGGTCTAGAAGACCTGGTGGACTTCGAAGAGCAGCCTTCCATCATCCCGTGGCGTACTAAGCTAGGTAGGGTAGTTAGACGTACCAGTGGTCGTGCGATTGCTGGTACACGCGATTACTCTTTCCGTCGCCCAGCTAAGAGGTCTTACTTCACAGGCATCCTCAGGCCTGGGATGATAGACCGCAAGATTGAGATATGCCTGATACGTGACACGTCAGGGTCAATGGGAGATGTTCAGATCAACTCTGTTAATTCAGAGATCATAGCCATCTTGAAACAGCTAGGAGTAGAACGCGCCTGGCTGTTAGATGCTGACGCCGAGGTAGCTTGTGAGCCAAGAAGAGTCAGTGTTCATGAGGTGCCGGACCTGAAGCTGTATGGCAGAGGGGGCACTAGCTTCAAGCCAGCTATAGCAGCTGCCTTAAAGCTGAGACCAAAGCCAGACGTTATCATCTACCTAACTGACGGAGATGGAGATGCCCCAGCTACTCCACCAGTAGGGACAGAGGTTGTCTGGTGTGTAGTCCCGTCAGGTTGGGGTAGGAAGCCAGCTGACTGGGGACACTTGGTAGTTGTCAGTGACGACCTCAAGCTCAGAGAGCCGTATAACCAAGTGGACTAGAGAGGAGGGGTGGCTTAGGCCACCCTTTTCTTTAGCTCAATTTTAGGCTGTTTTTGGGGATAATAGAGATGAGGGAATCCACCCTATGAAAGGTTACAGCATGTCAAACCCATTACTGCAGGAGTTCGCAATCTCGGATGGTACATACAGCTCTCGCGCGCAGTGCGTGGACCGGTACAGCTGGGCGATACCGGATAAGGGGGCTATTGACATAATCTGCTCCCACACCCACTGCCTTGTGGAGGTGGGAGCAGGACGTGGGTACTGGGCCCACCTCATCGCCAAGCAGGGGGTCGATGTCGTAGCATACGACAAAGACCCACCGACCATCGCGGAGAACCTCTGGCACAGGGGGTCCAAGACGGAGTATTTCCCTGTGCTGCAGGGGGGACCGGAGAAGTTGGTGGGAGAGAAACACCGGGCACTGTTTCTCTGCTGGCCGCCGTACAACTCAAGTCTGGCGATCGACTGCCTGAAAGCCTACGAAGGCAACACCCTCATCTTCGTGGGTGAGGGCAAGGGCGGCTGCACGGGGAACGATGCGTTTTTCGAGTTGAGGGACCAGCTGTTCGAGTGCACCAAAAGCTACTGGATACCGCGGTGGCCAGGTCTCCACGACTACCTCTACGTGGGGAAGAGGAAGCACTAGTGCCCAGAGAAGAGACTGCCAATCTTCTCTAGCTATCAAGCCCTACTAGCAACAACTCTATTAGCAAACCTAGGATCTCCAGGGTTCTTTTCCCGTGCTATTGCCGTCGCGTTTCTATTTAGTACGTTCGCCGCTGCTTCGAAATCGTCAGATTGGCGGTCCAGACTTATAGACATGGCTACACCATACCAGCAGCACGCCGTGGAGCACGCTGCTCAGGCATAGGGCGCATGTCAACACCAGGTGCTGGTGGAGTACCCTGCTGCCCGCTCTTTCTATCCTGGGCTACTAGCTGCCTAACTAGCTGCCCTAGCTCTGGACTCTGAGTGGTGATGTTCTGCATCGCCATCTCCTGGTCACCTGGGGGCATAGACTGAATCTGCTTAGAGTAGCTCTGTGCCATCTGGTTAATGTCCAAACCAGCTTGCTGCTGCCCACCCTGCTGCAGATTCTGCCCAGCGTTCATAGGACTCTGTACCTGTTGCCCAAAGCCCTCACCAGGTTCACCAGGAGCGATAGCGCCCTGTTGAGCTTCCATGGCTACCTGCTGCGCTTTCACCTGCGCCTTGGCCATGATGACCTGGACCTCACCCTGAATCTGAGCCATGGCCAACTGCTGCTGCTTAGTGGCAGCAACTCTCATGTCCGTCTCACGGAGCATGATGCCGTTCTCTTCATCCTGCTTAAGGTCAGAGTCGGCTAGCAGGGTAGTGTCACTGATCTTCTGTGCCTGGTTCAGCTGCAGCATCAGAGCCTTGCGCTGAATGTCGTCGGCCATCTTGAACGGCTTGAAGCGGATGTTGGCTTCCGGCCATTCCATGTAGCCAGACACCATCTTCATGACCCACTTAGCCATCTGCTTGTGGCGCAGGATGTAGCCGAAGAACGCGTTCTCCAACATACGCATGGAGACGTTGGTACCAGCGTAGCTCATACCACCAATGAGGAACTCACGTGGTACGCCCATGCCCACCATGATCTGCTCACTCCACTGCTGTATCTCTTGCGTCAGCAGCAGAGCCTTGCCATCGCCACCAATGGTTTGGTTACCAAGAGGCAAAGGCATGATGGGTATGTAGTTCTGGTCCATACGCCATCGACCAATCTCAGAAGCTACTTGGTCACGCCACTCCCCGAGATTGATAGTTGTGTACGGGTCACTGGACCCAGACCCAGCTTGTGGGAACAGCACGCGTAGAGGGACAATATGTTCAAGAAGAATCGCCTCCTGAGCCTTCTTCATTAGCTGCAGGTAGAAAGTGTCTTTAAGTACCGGGAGAATCAGTGGGATACCCCACCCACGATCTTGCTGTGCAAGTGTCGGGCGCTTGAGGTGGAAGAAGTTGTCCTTCGAGAAGACAACTCCCTTACCCTCACGCATAGCTTGTAGGAACACCTGCGGGGTGCTCTCTACTACGTCCTTCTTACCTATCACTACGTCATTACGTAGCGTGGGAGGGATCGTGTAGAAGTAGATGTACTCACCGCTGACCTCATTGTACGTGATCTCCACATACTCAGCGTTCCAACGTAGTAGCCGAATGCCACTAGCGTTCTTGAAGTACTCGTCCTTCGCCTCAGCCTCTGTGGTGGTCCCACACTTTGGGCAGTTGTACCTGAAGGCGTTGTTGGTGAAGGTCCAACGTGCCCTAGTTTTCTGCGCTTCCTCAGAGCTACCACAAGACAAACACTTCAAGTACTTCTTGAAGGGGAAGGCTATGGATACGAAGGCGTTACCATAACAGTGGTAGTCGAGACCAACCTCTACCTGGAATGCGCGGTACCTCAGGTGGTCCTGCATGTACTCAGTCCACCTGGCAGCTACATCAGCACGCTCATGGTCAATAACCAGCTCCGTGATGGGGTACTCAGAGAGCTTAAAGACCGTGGCGTTGATGAGTGGGTTCGTTAAGAAGTAGTACCGGCACCACCGGAACATCTGCTTGAACGTGACGGGCAGGTACGTGTGGGCGACATCGAAGAACGGACTAGGGTAGTTAACACCCTGTACCGGTGACCCATTGATACGCCCACGCGTACTGGAGAAGCGCGATGCTCCAGAGCCGCCGGAAGTACCTATGCCAAACCCGCCGCCTACAAAGCTCATGTGGTTTCACTCTCTAGCTTAGCCACCGTCTTGGTGTACCAAGAGAACATCTTCACACGATCTGGCATCATCCACAAGTACGCTGGGCCTGTAAACTGGTTAATGATGTGAGCTCTAAATTCCGAGTCCTCTACTGCCTTAATACCACCCTGTTCGAATGCGGCTCTGATGGTCTCCTCGTAGGCCTCCATCTCAAACTTAGCTCGGAAATACGCGTAGCCTATTGGCAGTGGCACGAACAGGTACAAAAAAGAAAACAGAAGTCGCGTGTACTTCTTAGCCTGGCGCATATGAATACGCTCATGCCTCAAGATTCGCACCTTAGACTGCTCAGTCCACAGAGCCCACTGGCTAGGTACGTACACAGTGTTACCCATCGTAGTGGTGTACGTAGTCATGAACGTCTTCATCCCACCGAACGTTAGGATGAGCAGGAAGCGGTTGATGAGCAGCATCAACTTGCTATTCACCTTCGCCTTAACAACGAAGTCAGGAAACTCCTTACGCGTCTCTACAACTAGCTGTTCAAGAGTCATCCTGGAGATCCTCCTAGCATGTCACCCGGTGGCATACCTGCAGCAGAGTGGCTTACAGACCGCTCCACTCCAGGAGAGATGGCTTCAGACGTAGCCGGAGGTGAATACTCAGGAAGTAGCGTCCTGGGGGGCTGCTTAGGCTTGCGCTTAAACGCTTTCTCCACACCCATTGTTAATGCAGTAGCTGCTGTAACCGGTAGTGGCCCAAATGGGGCCATAGAGGCGGCAGTAGCTACATTTCCTAACCTGGAATGCCCCTCCTCCGGTTTAGCTAGCGCACCATGAGCCATAGCTGCAGCAGGAACACCGAATAGCAGAGCTCGTTCGGCTGGGTTAGACGTGTACCACTGCTGCTGCGCCCCAGTACTAAGTGTCTTACCCACTCCATTAGTGACCATAGACTTCAAGTACCCTGGGACACTAGTAAGCCCCATGTTGGTAGCTTCGTGCGACAGCGTTAAACCTTTACGAGCTTTCGTTAGCTCATCCTTGGCCTTCGCCATAGCTATCTGGCGTTTAGCCGCTGTAGACCGATCCATAAATCGATCCCAAAGATTAGCCTCTACGTCAGGAGCTTTATTGACGGCTGTGTGCGCCTTGCGTACGGCGCTCATAGAGCTCTCTATGTCCCCTGCTCCTAGCTCCCTAGCACCAGCGGGGGACATAAAACCCTGCGGTGTCCATCCAGTGACAGAGTGTACTTGTCGTTTCAAAAACTTACCAACGTCAGCAGGGGAGTCACTTGCTAGGTCTCTAGCTCCTCGATAGAGACTTTTTACATTTAGGGCTTTACCTATAACCCTACCAACAGACCCACCACGAGCTATCTTTAGTAGCTCATTATTAAACCCAGGCATGTAGCTTACTACTTCAGACATTGGACATGAACCTTAGTTGGTTGTGCAGCCTGCTACGTGCTTCGTCAACGAAGTCTTTTATCAAGAGACACCGGCGTAGTTGCTCACTCACTACAGTCCTGCCAGCTGGAGCTTTCTTAGAAGCTCTAACAGCTGGCCATAGCTTGGCTATCTCTGCCGTGTCTACTGGTATTCCTAAGGACGGTACTGTGATGAAGTCGATAGGGTCTACCGGGTAGTAGATGTCATCGTGTTGGAATACCGTAACCAAGTACTCCTTAATCTCCGTACTCCACTCAACGTCAGTACGGAGGTTGTTAGCTATGTCTACCGCCACGGTGCACTGAGCTGCGGTGGGTACCTGCATCTGAACGAAATCAGGGAATGCGCTGTTCAACGGCATAGCGCACCACAAAAATACTTCCCACTTCTTCCAAAAGGTATCTACGAAGTGCATGGTCTTTACGGCCATGATCTTAGATAGATTTAGATCGCTCACCGTAGCCGTCCTAAAATCTTGTGGTATTCGCCAGACCAGCGTCTCAGCTTCCCAGGTCATCCACTCTGGCCCGTACTTACGCAGCAAAGCCAGATCTAGAACTACTGGATGGGCATCTGGGTGCTGAAAAAGATTGATAGGTGTGGGTAGTACCTCTGCCACCTTCTTTTCATCAGGTAGCGTGGTGTCTATCGTCTCTGTGTACTCGTCGGACTCGTCGTAAGACGGCCGAGCTTTAGGACTAGGCTTTACACCTATGCGCTTCAGCGCATCTAAGAAATGGCCTTCGAAGTCGAGGTTAGCTTCGATCTCCGTACGCTCATCCATGGCTAAGCTGACGCTTCATCCCTAGGAGCGTTCTCATTAGCCATCCGCATAACCATCTTCTTCTGGTCTAACGGAAGACTACTAAAAATAGCTACTGGGTCTTTACGGAACTCGTCAGCCAGATCGTCTCCGAAGGTCTTCTTCAGCATCTGGTAGCGAGTCTTAGCAAAATCTTTGAGTGTCTTTGAGCTGACGTAGTCGTTACCGACGATAACCGACATGTCCTCGTCAGCAGCTGTCTTAACACCGTATGTCGAGTAGTACGGGTCAGGTATGTACTGATCATAGAACTGCTCTAGCCCCGATAGCTTATCGAACTCGCTCAGAGCAATAGCGAAAGCCTCTGCAGGCATAGTCGGGCGTAGCTCGGCTAACTTGCTGAGTACCTCACGAGCAGCGTCGTCTGACAGAACACTTCTGCGACCGTCTATAGCTGTCTGAAACTCAGACGGCTCTGCGTAAGAAGCAGAACCGTACTTGGCAATATCACTGGTAACTTCGAAGGCAAGTTCAGAGGCTCTCTTCACCAGGTTGGCACAGTACTCACGTCGAGTCTCAGGCTCCATCCTCTTACTCCACTCTTCGAAGTAGAAGTTGGCCATCTTAACTTGCTCATAGTTGTCTATGGGGTACTTGTTCTGTGACGGTAGAGCATAGCGCTGAGCCTGCTTAGCTATCACCCTTGGCGGCTCTTGTGTAGATACGTCCACGTGTGGCTGCATCTTAGAAGCCTGCGGTAACCGCTGTGGCTGTTCCCCAGCTACTGCACTAGCCACGCCAGGCGGTAGTTCATTACCAGTACCAGAGGCGGACTTCTGCACAGTTGCTTTCTCCTTACCCACAGATCTATCTGCTGGACCACTTAACGGCATTAGATCTGTGCCAGACGCCTCAGCTAGCTTATGGTACATCACTGTCCCCCTCCCATGATCTGACCCTTGAATTGCGTCATCTGTGGGTTCGTGGCTATCTGCCCGCCTAACCCCTTAGTTGCAGCAACACCAGCTCCGGCATCTCTAGCTATTTGACCAGCTGTCTGTGCACCACTAACTACACCAGATACCTTGCCAACTGGCCCAGGTAGCATACTCATTAGCCCCCACGGTAATGCTAGCTTCTGAAGTTCCTCTGGTGGTTCTATCCCGTACCAGGAACAAGCTGTCATAAGATTAGCTGCTGCTACCTTCTGAGCTTCTACGGGCAGCTTGTAGGCTGTCTTCAAGAAGTACTCTACAGAGACCGCTGTATTACCTGGATCTACACAGGCAAACTTCCGAAGTGTGACGTCTCCGTCCATGAGGACTAACGCGTAGAGATCGTCAGGAAGCCTAGCGTGCTCCTCAGCCGTAAGAGCGTGCGCTTCTTTTGTAAGATCTGATAGGCGCTCCAGAGGGAGAGCTATCTCACAGTTCTTATCGTCGTAGAAGTCCAATATCAGTCCGCTGAGCTTCTCCATGGGCCTCCGAGAATAGACGTAACAGCGCGAATTTACAACTGCAAGATTAGACAATAAACGGTGATAAGGGAATTGAGGCTCAAATAGCCAAGGAGATCGCAAAGATGACGCCACAATGCTTCGGTCTACAATGGTCACCCACAGCTCTGGAGTGCAAAGGAGGGTATGACCCGGCCTACGTGAATCCCAAGGACAATAGTAGACTGAGGGAGAAGTGTAGCTGGTACGCACAGTGCGCCCCAAGGACCTGTGCCAGCAACCTAGAAAAGAATAAACCACCGCAACAGCAGGTGCAGCAACAGCAGGTGCAGCAACAGCAGCCGCCTCAACAATACCAGCCACAGTTTATCCCTAGCCAAGCTCTTGTTCGACCAACTGTTACTCCAGCTATGGCAGGTGGTGTACAGCTTCAACCACCACCACGCCCTTTCGCACCACCACAGCAGCAGCAGTACCAACCGCAGTATGTGCAGCAGCCGCAATACCAACCATGGCAATATGCGCCACTCACGGCTCCCCCGCATATAGCTTACTATGGACCACCAACTGTGCCGGTCAGTCATCAGCAGCCTGGCATGCAGATGCTTTCTTACCTAGCAGTACCAGAACCGGTGCTAGAAGATGTGCCGTGGTGGAAGAGGCTTGGCTTTGAGATACTCAGAGCTATGGGAAAATCAGCTGGGCATACCGTGGCCAACTCATTCGACCACGTCACGATCACTAAACCACGTACACCGGTAACATGAAGCTACTAAAACGGCAGCCCACCAAGGGGTATATAGACAACTACTTGTGGGTACCGAAAAGCTACGTGAACGTGGAGGGCACGAAAGCTGCCCTCACGTTCAGCTTCGTAGATGCCTACTCTCCTACTAAGAGCCGCATGCTCTACCTGTGGAAAGAGATGGAGCACCATCTACTGGTACCTAGGGCCTTCTGGGGTGTTGGAGAACTACCATTCGACGTTGTCGATTGCAGGCCTACTAGCTACACAGCAGTAACCTTCAACAGCAAAATCAAGCTAGACCATCTATGGAAGGAGACCCAGGGGGTGAGACAGCTCACCCCCACGGGGGACAACGTCCAGGCCAAATCGCTGAGTGCCCTACAGCGTGAGCCTGGTGGGGTGCTGCAGTTAGCCTGTGGTAAGGGTAAGACTGTAGTTGCCCTGGAGCTAATCGCTAGGGCTCAGGTACCTGCGCTAGTGGTACTGGACAACACACAGCTGCTTAGCCAATGGGCAGATCAGGCAGTAGAGCTACTAGGAATTGCTAGAGAAGACTTGGGGCTGATACAAGCGGATCAATTCGATTGGAAAAAACCTCTTGTCCTAGCCACATATCAGACACTAGCTATTCAAGCAGACACGCTACCAGAAGAAGTACGTAGATGGTTCGGTATCATCATCTGGGATGAGGCGCACCACATCTCAGCACCTACCTTCGCCAAGAGTGCTGACATCTTCTACGGTAGTCGTTACGGGCTGACAGCCACCCCCATCAGAGCAGATGGTCTACACATCATCCATGACTTCCACATAGGCAAGGTGCTCTACAAAGATCTAACGCAGACACTGAAGCCCAAGATCTATTTCAAGTGGACTGGCCTAGCCGTAGACGAGACGAACCCAAGAGCCAGGGTTAGGGACAAGAATGGTAAAGAGCACAGGGCAATGTTGGCTGGCTACTTCGGTCAATGGAGACAGCGACTAGACATAATCCTGGCTGACGTCATAGCTGCCCGAGCGTCCGGCAGGAAAGTGTTGGTGCTCTCCGACTCTGTGGATGAAACAGTAAATCTGGCGGCTCTATGGGCTGACCCCAACTGTGCTCAGCTGTACTCTGATATACCTATACCTACACCACAGGACGTTGGCGAGACGTTAAACCCTGTGGTACTCCCGCCTGCCAAGGTGAAGAGGATTGGGCTACAGGTAGCTGGGTTAGACAGCCAGTTAAAGATAGTCGGTATGCACCCCATGAAGGTGCAAGAGATGCGGGACAGACTTGATACGCTTAACCAGACGCTAAAACAGTGTGAAGTAGCGGATAAGATAGCTAGGGAACTAGCTAGGCGTCAAAAGAAGTACATCAGGGAGCTAACAGACAAGCCTAGTACTGGGGGCTTCATGATCCATGCTGTACCTGTAGACAAGCGAACTTGGTTTCTCAAGAACCGTGAGGTCATCTTCGCCATCACCAAGTACGGCAAAGAAGGAATGGACTGGCCAGAGCTAGATACCGTGCTCGTATGTGAACCGTTCTCTAGCAGGAATAGTCTACAGCAACTTCTTGGTAGGCCCACAAGAGTAGGGGTAGTTGAGAAGTTACCAGTGGTGGTGTTCTACGAAGACAACATCGGACCACTGATAGGCATGTGTAAGAAACTGAAGACTGCACTACGGGATTGGCCTGTAGAAGAAGGTGGTCCTCTTGATTATGACAACCTAGGACACCCAGGAATAAGTAAATGGAAAGCTCAGAATCAACCGACTCAGATATTCCCGTAGTTGGTGGGAGGCCACTAGTACATGGTTGACATACGCAAGTCTCTAGGGGAGCTACGTGGTGAGTGGGAGAGCTGCACAGCCTGCGACTTGGGGGTTCGTAGGCAAGACGTGGAGGGGCCACTCATCTTTGGGCAGGGTGACCGACGCGGCATCATGTTCATCGGGGATGGACCAGTAGAAGAAGATGACGCAGCTGAGGGACCATTCAGTGACAAGGCTGGAGCACTTCTCAGAAACACTATAGGTAAGCTAGGTCTACCCACTACTTACTTCACGTACACTGTTGCTTGTAGATCTTGTGAGCACGCAGTTGATGGCGCTGGTGCGCCAATGTACCGAAAAGATCGCAGGGGTGTAGCTCTCCCCATGATACGTGACAGGACACCATCACCACCTCAGATAGCAGCCTGTAGGCCTAGGTTACTGGAGGAGATCTATCTGGTAGACCCCATCCTCATAGTGACCCTAGGAGCAGAGGCTACTAGCGCGGTCATGGGCAAGAGCATATCGATAACGTCAGAGCGGGGTAAGACACGACAGCTAGACATCCCTGGATCTTGGTACCTGCCCTCACGTACTGACAAGAAGCAGGTGTGGGCTAGGAAAGTAAAAGGTGTACTTACCCTGCCGTCAGAGCAGAACACTGTTGGGTATCTGGTGCTGCCAACACTGCACCCAGCTTACGCACTCAGAATGTGGGCCGATAAAAGACCCGACAACCCACTAGACCTATTTCTAGAAGACCTGCGATTAGCAGCCAACGTGTACGACAAGTACATGCAAGAAGCCCTGGGGATCATCCCCAGTGAGCGTGACGTCAACAAGTCTGATGTTCTAGGAGACCCCAATGGCTAAGAAAGTAAACGTGGAAGACCTGAAGGAGGTGGCTCACTTTGAGGAGGCTGCCACTCGCCTGAGAGACTTTCAGCAGAAGCACAGCAGCGTGTTCGAGGAATTTAGCGCGCTAGCCAACGAGTACAACGACCTACTAGAAGCTGCTGAGAAGGCCACCAAAGCACTGGGGGTGTCTTGCGGGTCATTCGAACTGTTCCAGACGACCGTCGCGTACGACGCACAAGCTCTATATGACCTGCTAGGTAATGACAAATTCCTATCAGTCGGGGGCACTGTTAGCACACAACGAGTTTACAACTTGGATAAGACCAGGGTGCGGGCGGCTATTGCTAAGAAGGACATACCAGCAGAGTCTCTTGAGCACTTCACTAAGACTACCAACAAGTTTCACAGACCCTCGAAGATCGAGATACCATGAAGACAACTAGGACTATAGAGGACGCTAAATCGGTACAGCATGATGAGTGGTACGCAGACGACCCACTCAGCTTGATAGCAGCTGACTGCCCGGTGCTAGCTACCGTGAGCTCTGTGGTTGGTAGGTCACTGGCCTACGGTGAACTGAAGTGCTCTACGACAGTCACGCTGCAGTGCGCGCAGAGCAGCGACACAGTTCACCAAGCTGGCGTAATGGCTTTTAACAAAGCTAGAGAACTCACTAACGCGGGTATGAAGCTGCTAGCACCCGATGCGGGCGACATATGATACTGGGAACTCCTAAGTTTGATGGCCTAGCCATCGGTAGCCTAGAAGTGGACTTCATGGGCACTACGCTTCAACTGAAAGCTGTAGCTGGTTTCGTGAGCTCCAAGACGGGCTATACCCACGGCTGGACTAAAGGAGAGGCGCAGGTCTGGTCGCAGGAGACCATGCAGTACCTTCAGGTGCTGAAGGACTCCATGGAGAGAGACCTAGCAAAGATGCACCTAGGTGACGGGGCCACAGGAACCAACAAGACGGGCCTCGACCTAGACACCAGCGGTCTAGCAGAGCACCTAGGTGAAGCTCCATCCGTGTAGCCCTACAGCTTGGGGAGTTAGGCAGCTGGCTCCCCAAGCTATTGTGCACATCGATATTTTGTTGACAGCTTTGCAAGCGGTAGGGCAGGGTGCGTCCCCCCTTTTGCAAGCTTACCGGGTTGTGCGGCATAAGTGCTGCAGCGCTACTTCGTGCCTAGGAGCTATATGTCTACTAGAGAAATGCAGCTGATTTCCAGGGTTATCCGTACTGGAGAATTGCCACGGATACTAGAGTGGGGAGTTACGTCAGATGACTTCGTAACTAACGAAGGTCGAGCGATGTTTAACGGCATCCTGGGGTACTACTCGATGCCGGATAGCTTGGGGTCAGTGATAGGTGAGCACTCAGCGCGCCTTAGTTACCCCAACTTTCAGCCATGCGATGACCACAGCATGACTACAGATGCGCTGTGCGCAGAAGTCAGAAAGAACCGCCTACGTATAGACCTTACCCTGGCTAACCAGCGGATAGAGAGTCTAGCGGCCATTGACCCGATGAAGGCAGCTGCAGAGATGCAGAATGTCTCTAACCACATACTGAGGTTAGGGGCCAGCAAGGGTAACGACGTACGAATACAGTCTTCCTACATCAACATTATGCAGAACTACAATCTGCGTAAGTCTGGTGTCGACATGTCCGCTATGTCATGGCCTTGGGAACCGCTACAGTCTGTTACTGGGGGGCTAGACCACGAAGACTACGTCATCTTGTACGGGCGTCCCAAGTCTATGAAGACCTGGGTGCTGGCCTCCATCATTGCTTGGGCGTACCACAACAACAAGAGCATGTTGCTGTACACCAAGGAGATGACGGCGGACAACATCTTCCAGAGATCCATAGCGTGTATGCTCTCCCTCCCCTACCACGAGTTTAGGATGGGCTTGCTGAGTGGTGAGCAAGAGAACGATCTGGCTGTCTTCGGGCAGATGATAGAGTCAGAGAATGTAGTCTGCCTATCGGGGCAAGACGCTCCAGAGGGTGGAGATACGGTACCGTGGCTCAAGTCTAAGGTGGAACACTACAAGCCAGATATCATCTTCGTAGATGGTATGTACCTGATGAGCGACGTCAAGAACGCCAAGAAAGACCATGAGAGGGTGATGAACATCTCTCGTGGTATCCGCCAGATGGTCCTGGAGATTAAGAAGCCAGTAATAGCCACTATCCAGGCTAACAGGAAGGCTGCCGGACATGAACGTGCTGAGTTAGACGAGATCGCCTTCTCTGATGCTATCGGGCAGGACGCTACGATTGCTGCCAGGGTTATCAACGATAAGAACTCCTCTACCATCTCCCTGGTCATTGGTGGGTCTAGAGAGTTCAACCTAAGTGGCTTCCGTATGAACGGCGTGCCAGCTACTGACTTTACTTTCCACTCCATGCTTACGGACAAGGAGATAGAGAAAGCCAAAGAGCAGGATTCCGATGGTGATGAGGAAGTTAAAGAGACCAGCAAGACTACCACTGGTAAAAAGCGCGGCGCAAAGAAGCCAACAGAAAGCAACGCTTTGGTGCAAGCTACTAGAAGAGTAACCTCACGGTTGTGATGGACACCACAGACGAAGTACTGCTTGTCGCACGGAAGCACCTACACAAGATCAAGAAGAGCGGGTCTAACAACATCATGGCCGCCTGCCCCTTCCACAGGAAGGCAGACGGCTCAGAAGAGAAGACACCGTCATTCGCGATGTCCCTCACCAATGGGTTGTTCTTCTGCCATTCCTGTGGAGAGAAAGGTACCCTACAGAAGTTCTTAAAGCTCTTTGGCTACGACTCCGCCAGAGTACAGAACGAGTACGCTCCACTCCTAGAGGAGCTCTCTAAGAACATAGCTCCACCAGTAGACCCCCTTAACCCAGGGGTGGTGCATCTAGATCCCTTACCTGCTGGACTGCTAGGACTGTTCGACTACTGCCCACTAAAGCTAGTAGACCAGGGGTTCTCAGAAGAAACGTTAGCCAGGTTTGAGATAGGGTTTGATAGGGACAACCTGCGGATAACCTATCCTCTCAGAGACCTATCTGGCCAGCTGGTAGGTATCAGCGGTAGGACAGTTACCGGGGAGCACCCTAGGTACAAGATATACGACGCTGAGTACAAGACATGGGACCTAGCCCCTAGGTACAACTGGAACAAAAGAACCATTCTGTGGAACGCTCACACGGTTTACCCAGGGCTGTTCTTCAATCCACTGGGTGGTGAGATCGTGCTGGTTGAGGGCTTCAATGCCTGCATGTGGGTTCACCAATCGGGTATAACCGACACGGTAGCCCTGCTAGGTACGTATATGTCACAGGAGCAGCAATGGATGCTTGAGCGCATGGGCGCTACGGTGTATATCTTCCTGGACAATAATGACGCTGGGCTCATGGGGGTAGACAACATAGCCAGCAAACTAGTTCGTAGCTTACCTGTAAAAGTCATGTGCTACCCGCCAAGGCTTTTAGACGATGAGACCGCGCAACCAGATAACTTAACTAGTGAAGAAGTGCTCGAAGCCAAGAGCAATGCCATCAACTATAACGAATGGCACAGGCTGGCTTGAGCGTTAACCAAAAGGTAGTAATCCATGTCATTCGGTAAAGACCCAAACAATCTGGCTGGTGTAGTTCAAGGTGGTGCCTCCTTCCAGCAGCAGGCAGCTGCATCTCTGCGTAGGCCCAAGAAGCAGGCTGGTGGAGGTGGTGGCGGTAAGTTCTTCAGTTACCGCGATCAGTTCAAGCCCAGTGACGTCAACGTAGACACGGGGCGTGTCATCCCCGGTAGCTACGTCTCTACCAACCTGGGAGACGACGGGAACACGTACGGTATCATAACTGCGTACGTCACATACGACGAGCATTTCCATGGCACACTGCAGCGTGGAACGATTTGCTCTGCTGGTCCGTTCTGGCGAATGCGCAACAAGCGGAATCCTTGCCGTGGTTGCGACATCTTCTGGGAGGACTACGAGCAGAGGAAGCGCCTAGGTAAGGGAGTCAAGGGGCCCAACCGAGTATCTCGCCGTGAGATGTTCGCCTTCAACTGGTTGGACATGGGTGTGTTCCACAAGACGAACGTACTGCAGCCTGATGGACAGCCCTTGATCAACCGGAACAGTGGGTTGCCCATCTGGAACTGGGTCAAGTGCATAGGCATTGGGTGTCCTGGTTGCAGCACCGGCGTAGAGAGCAAGCAGGGGCACATGATGCCTTGGCCGATGGGTAAGCAGCACTTCGAAACCATCAACGGGTACGCCGAGTACATCGCCAATGGGTGTCTCAGCTGTGGTGTACGGGGCAGCATAAGCACGGTGTCTTGGCACTGTGCCAACCCAGGGTGTGGTGAGGCGATCGTAGATCTACGCAACACCACCATGAATGCTCAACAGGTGAATGAGATGATAGCTGGGCAGTACCACTGCCGTAAGTGTCAGACGTCAGCTCTACCTATTGAGGCCGTCTACTGCGCTAACTGCACGCCAACTGGGGTACAGCCTGTCAGGGCTTCCTTGTTCGACGTTGACATGCAGGTACAGCGCCGTGGCGGTGGTGATAGCAAGGGCACTCAGCTAGTAGTGCTGGATACCAGTGAACCTAAGCCTATCGACCCAAGGTTCGTGGAAATAGCAAAGCCTCTAGATCTGGCTGCCCGCTACGCTCCAACTCCTTACGATGAGCAGGTGGCTCTCTTTGGTCCGCCTACACCCACAGGACCGTCAGTTAACGTGGCTCAGCCACAGTACGGGGCTGCTGGTGCTGCACCTCCGGTGTATGCACCACCGGCCGCTGGTTTCACCAAGAACTACGGCTAACTAACCCACAGGAGAAAGGGGCCCTCACGGGCCCCTTTTCTTTTTCATGGCATGGAATGTAGAAACTCCAGATGCTGAGTACTACGATCACACGCATACAAAACAACTAGCTAAACTCGTGGCTGAGGCTAACGACCAGCCAGAGATTGCTATCGATACTGAGACCACCGGTCTAGTCACCTGGAAGGACATACCTCTCTACTGGTCCATGGCTTGGGCTGGTAGGAAGATGGCGCTCAATGCCTCTACCCTGCCCTACTTCGCAGAGGTATTCGCTAGTAAGACTAGGACTTGGATCTTCGCCAACGCCAAGTACGACACGCATATCCTGGCCAACGTAGGTATCAATATACAGGGTAGGTTGGCTGACATACAGGTGATGCACTCCCTCCTTTATGAGGACCGGCCACATGGTCTGAAGGAGATAGCAGCCCACGTCCTTGGTTGGCGTTGGAAAGACTTCCAAGATACCTTCGGTAAGATATCAGTGAAGAAGGGCGTGAGCGCCTCTGACGTCATTCTCAGGGCAGAGAAGGAGAACTTCAATCTCCTTGTCGAGTACGCCAGCAACGACGCTTGGGGCACCTGGTGCGCTTACAACAAGCTAAAAGCAGAGCTACAGGATGCAGTAACGCACAGCTTGTACAAGACCACAGGACCCAGGATAGCTACGCTATGGGACCTGTTCGACAAGATAGAGGTGCCGTACACGAAGGTTCTTTGGAAGAACGAACGTAATGGTATCAAGATAGATAGAGAGCGCCTAGAGAAGGTCAGACCTATCGTTCGTGCTGACCTAGAACAGCTAGAGCGTGATATCTCTAAACTGCGCGGTAAGCTCTTTAACCCAAAGAGTGCTAAGCAGCTAGAGCAGCTACTTTTTGAAGAGCTGAAACTCAAGTCTATTAAACAGACTAAGGGTGGTAAGACGGGCGTACGTAAGAACTCTGTTGATGAGGACGTTCTGAAGTACTACGCGCACATCCCCATAATAGGGTTGATACTGCAGCATCGTGATCTGTCTAAGCTGGAAGGCACCTACCTAGACAACCTCTATGATCTCATGGACCCGTTTGACCGTATCCATACACGGTTCAACCAGGACGTAGCTCGTACAGGCCGTCTATCTAGCTCGGGGCCCAACCTGCAGAACATCCCCACTGTGGAGAACGACAAGTGGAAGCTCAGAGATGCCTTCATTGCTGACGATGGTGACTGCCTGATAGCAGCTGACTATCAACAGCTAGAGATGCGTCTACTGGCCGCTGCAGCTGAAGAAGAGGGCATGATCGGCGTGTTCCTAAAGAACTGGGATATTCACATGGGTAATGCGTCACTCATGTTTAACATCCCGTACGACGATATAGAGAATGCTACCAAAGTGAACAAGAAGGTTAAGGCTGGCGAGATGGACCCGTCTGAGTTCACCCCGTACCTCAAGGAATGTGTAGACGCCAGAAAGGCGGCTAAGGCTATTGGCTTCGGTCTGAACTACGGCATGGGCACTAAAAAGCTAGCTGTAGCTATTGGCTGTGACAGAGAAGAAGCTGAAGAGAAGGTAGCTCGGTACTTCGAGACGTACCCTGCAGTTAAGCAGTTCTACGCTGCAGCCATAGAAGAAGCTGAGCAAACTGGCTTCTCCTTCACTGTACTAGGCCGCAGGCGTAGTGTCCCAGAGCTGTTCTCTCATCGTGGTGATGAGCGAAACAGGGGAGAGCGCGTAGCCGTGAACACGCAGATTCAAGGGTCAGCTGCCGACGTGGCAAAGATGGCACAGATCATGTGTGACGTAGCCGACGTAGAAGGTACCTATGGGGCAAGGCCACTACTGGCCATTCATGACGAGCTAGTATTCCAATGTCCTAAGGATACAGTTGAGGCAGCTAAGGTGGAGATCAAAGAGTGGATGGAACACTCCATGTTCTCAGACCTGGCCGTCCCACTCACGGTGGATATCGGTAGTGGTAAATCCTGGATGGAAGCCAAGTGAAGAAGAAGCTTGAGCTGGACCTAGCCGTTGCTGCAGACCTGGGAATAAACAAAAAGCAGGTCGCCCTCATTACCGCTGCCTTCGTCCAAGAGCTGAAGAACACCATCATGGAGGATGGGGTGGCCTACGTAGATAGCCTAGGCCGCTTCAAGCTCACGGCAGAGGTAGGCGGTAAGAGGGCCGTGCTCAAGAAGGGCAACTTCAAGAAGGGCCAGAATACTGGAACAATAGTAGTAGACGTTCCAGTACGCCTACGAGTACACTTTGCCAAAGCTCCTGCATTCAAGCATCAGCTGCACGAAGGATACAAAGGCAGATGGACAAGTTCGGCGTCAACGAAAACATCGATCAAGAAGCCATGGAAAAGCAGTCAGCCAAAGGCTGCCCCATCTGTGGCAAAACGCCAGTAAAGCACGGCAACGTACTTCTCTGTGAGGAACACGGTTCTGAACCGTTTGAAAAGGAAAAGAATGGCGGCTAAAAAAGCTAAGAAGAAGATTCAGAAGCGTAAAGATAAGACAGCGGGGCCGGTTGAAAAAGCCGACCCCGTTAGTCATCACACCGGGATAACTGGTGCCACAGCCAGCCACAAGTTGATGGTTGTGAGGGGGTTGATGCAGAAGCTCAACTCAGACAACAAGAAGACCACACTGGCCTTCGCCTGTGACGTGGCCAACCCCTACGGGCTACGTAGGCCGTCTGGCATCATGCAACTGGACCTAGACACTGGTGGTGGTCTTCCAGCCGGTGGCATCTCGTACATCTCTGGCCCTGACAATGCCGGTAAGACGTACCTGATGTACCGCTACATGGCTATGTGCCAACGGCTTTACGGGGATGCTTCTTGCGTAGGCATAGTTCCCGTAGAGTCTGCCCCTGACTACTCTCTAGCTATCCTAGCTGGAATGAAGATAGCCATCCCAGACGACATCATAAGTGGCTGGAACAGATTCAGGTCTGACCGAGGTATCCCGGAGTACACTGCAGATGAGTACGCGAGTTTCAAGGAGCAGACTGGCCAGGTAGTCATCATACGTGGCAGTACCGGTGAGGAGATTCTTAACGCCGTACTAGAGTCAGTTAAGCTCAACGTGTTCAACATCATCGGTTTAGACTCTGTTAGTGCCCTGCTCCCAGGAGCTGATGCAGCTAAAGACCTAGACGATGAGTCTAAGAGGGCTGCTAACGCCTCCCTCATCACGAAGTTCCTACTGCACTACTACCCGCTCACCACTGGATTAAACGGTCTGATAGAGACCACATTGATCTTCTTGGCGCAGGTAAGGGCTAACCAGGACAGAGCCAATGCTCCTGCGCACATGCAGAAGTACATCAAGCCACACGCTGCTGTAGGAGCCTGGGCTGGTAAGCACGGTAAGCTTCTAGACATTGCTCTAAACGATGGTGAGCGTATCTGGAAAACCACAGATGGTAAGAAGCACATCGTGGGTAAGGTAATGCACTGGGAACTAGAGAAGGGCAAAGCAGGCGCTACTGACAACGTCCGTGGTGAGGCTGAGTTCTACTACCCAACCAGTGGTTCCATAGGCGTTGACCTGGTTGAGTCTGTAATCCAGAAGGCAATAATGCTCGGCCTGATTGTGGAGCATAACAAGAAGATCAGTATGGTTAGCCCTGAGACGGGACAGATAACCGGTGTGAAAGACATACCGGGGATGCCCGCATTCAGAAAGATGATGCAGGTCGACTTCGAGTTCGAACTGCATGTCCGACGTGAGGTGCTGGCAGCCAGTGGGCTTCAGTGTCAGTACCGCTAATGAAGACTACAGGTAAGCGCACAAAGCGAGCTTCTGCCAAACAAGAGTCAGAGATAGCGACTAGCATGGGTGGTAGGCGTCAACCAGGGTCTGGTGCTATCCCAGGCCTTAAGGGTGATGTGCGAGTGAAGGGTAAGTTGCGAATAGAGGCTAAGTACACCTCTAACAAATCTTACTCAGTCACACGCGCTGACCTCCTGAAGATACGTAGCGAGTGCTACGGGTCTGAGACGCCTGCCTTCGTAATCGACTTCAAAGATCCGGGTACCCTACGTACAGAAGAACGTTGGGTACTAATACCCTTCTCAGACTGGGAGAACCTAGTAAATGCAGCTACTGTCAATCAGTGACCTAACTAGACCTGCCGCTGACCTAGAGCCACTGATAAAGAGGGCAATGCAGCTAGGAGATATGTACGATACCTTCTTAGCTGCTGACCCTGGTGGCTTTGAGTACAAGGTGGACATTGGTGGTGAAGGAGGTAGAGCAGCGGGCCTTCACGCCTCAGAGATATCTGGCTGCTTTAGGAAGGTGGTGTACTCCCTCACCAACACTAAACGCTGGGTAGACCCGGCCACCAGAAACGTCGGCATGACGAGGCGCTTCAGGGTAGGTAACGCGCTTCACTCCATGCTGCAGAATGACTTCCACAGGATGGCTGCTGCTAGCAACGGGGCACTGCTGTTCGAAGACGAAGCCCGCATCTCCCCAGAGCATCAAGAGCTAGCAAAAGAGTGGAACATCCACTCTAGCTGTGACGGTATCTTCACATTCTGCGATGACGGCGTACCAGTAATGCGCGTCGGTGTTGAGATAAAGACAGCATCTGCCGGAGAGTATGAGAAAACCAACGAGCCTAAGAAGGACCACAAGGAGCAGACATGCCTATACATGGCTTGCTTAGACGTCCCTCTAATGTGGGTGCTCTACTACAATAAGTCTAACCAGAACTACACAGACTGTTCCCCCCCGTACCTCAGCAAGTTTGACCCTAAGCTGTGGGAGACACTGGAACATAGATTTGCGAATGCCCATGCCTTGGCTGACGTAGCCACGGCAACTGGTGTGTTGCCAGACAGAGAAGAGGGTCAGCCCTGTGGTTGGTGCCCCTTTGGGCATGAGTGCAAACCTAACTACCTGAAACCAAAGAACGCCCCGACCCAGGTCTCAAGGGCGCTAACACCGAGGAAGCTAAAGTGAAGCTACCAGCTAACGCAGGTATGAGCTCTAGCGAACAAGCTCGTACACACGATGAATGGAACACCTTTGATGACGTACAGGTGCAGCTGATGCGAGAGGGGTTCATGCCCAGTGAGCTGCCAAGGGTAGCCTGTCAGCGCATCACGGCTGACCAACTCACCACGCAGGACAATGACAAGTACACACAGCTGTACACCAGCAAGTGTGCCTGGCTAGCCTATACGTCAGACACGCTAGCTAGGACTAAGGGGGAGAGACTGCAGGTAGAGAACGAGATGGATTACATCCAAATCTCTCTACGTACTGGCGCCAAGATGGCGGCTACCTCTTCTGGTGTAAAGAAGCCAACGGACAAAGAGATAGAGGAGTTGGTGGAGCTAGACCCACGCTACAAAGAGCTGAAGATCTTGCTACAGCGAGCAAAGCAACGTGAGGGTATTCTCTCTAGCGACTTCGAGACACTGGATAGGGAACTCAAGATGATCTCCAGGGTGCTAGTCATCAAGCAGATGGAGTTCAACGATGAGCGGCAGGGTGGTAACTTGCCCAATAGAATGCCCGGCAAGGGGTACCCACGCTAATGCTGTGCTTTCGTATCAATGGTGTACCTCCCACCGTTAACCACGCCTACTTCAATCTACCTCGTGGTGGTAGGACCCTCAGTAAAGAGGGCAAGAAGTACAAGGTAGAAACGGCGGCGTACCTAGTGCGCACGTATCCAGCTGAGCTCCAGCAGCTGAAGAAGAACGTAGCTTATGGTGTCGCCATTAAGCTGTACTTCGAAAAGATACTGAATGACACTTGGCCAGAAAAAGCAGAAAGTAGGTATAAGCGAATAGACGCCAGTAATCGCATTAAGCTACTAGAGGACGCCTTCATAACTGCCGCAGGCACAGATGACAGTCAACATCTGCTAGTGGCCGTTACAAAAGCCCAAGTAGAGTGGGGTGGTGAGAATACTATCCTATGTATCTGGGACATAGAAAAGGAGGGGTTGCTACCGAATGACCTCGGAGAATATCTTCGATAGCTGCAATGACACAGAGCTTTACCAGCTCTGTAGAACACAAGGGATACCAGTACTGCCAAGTACCACCCGCGAAGAGTTAATAGGCTTCTTGTGGGGCAGCATAGCTCCACTACCTATTACTGAGGAGATGCACCCCATTGATTCCTGGAGACATGGGTTGATGGGGTACATCCTGGACCACTGGAAGAAGTTGGAAGCTCAGTTAGAGTGCCCAGCTAGATCTGGAGATCCACGTCAGTGTTTTGGCTGTTTGGATACACAGGTTGTAACGTGCCTCGTTGAAAATAGAGGCAGCGAACGCTCACTAAAAATGTACAGAAAAGGTGCCCGCTAGATGAACCAATTTTCAGATCCGTCGACCCTGCCAAGAGACCCAGCTTCCCTAGCTCTGCTACCCAAGCCAGTTAAGTACCGCTTGGCTATGCAGCTTGGTGTTCTCAATGCTGCCGATTCAGAGGGGCAGAAGACTTTTCTGCTGGCTACTCCCGCAGAGCAGGGTGCTGTGCTGGCAGCGGCGCTGCAGAATGCCCCAGCAGCTCCACAAGTGTCCATGATGAGCCCAGCACAGCCTCCACAGCCTCCACAGATGATGCCACAGCAGATGCCACCACAGCCGATGATGGCACCGCAGATGATGGCCCGAATGCCACCACAGCAGATGCCACCACAGCCGATGATGGCACAGCCGATGATGGCCCGAATGCCACCACAGCCTGCACCCATGGGGATGCCAGCTCCTATGGCACCTGCTGTACAGCGTACCCCAGTCACCGCTAGTGACCCAGGTAACATCGGTGGGGCGGGTAATGGGCATCAAGGCCCACCGCAGATGGTAGCCTTTCAGCCACCTCAGGCAGCACAGGCACCGTCAGACCCAGGAGTCGTTCTCAAGATACTGAGCTCCCTACATGCCACCACGGCTAAGCTGGACAAGGCACTGGAAGAGACCCCAGATACGGTAGCAGAGCTCTACGATATCGTGCTGGGACAAGCAAAGATGCTTCAGGTGCAGAGTCTTCTGCTGTTGATGCTGGTCGAGGGCCAGATGAACATCAGCAGAGAGGCACTGGTTGCACTCATCTTGAGTGAGCTAGACGACGGAGGGGTGCAGGCTGTCATGGAGAAGCTCGCTGAAGACAGCGAGGAAGAAGAGGGAAAATAGTAAGCTCGCTTTGGCCAGGTAGCGTGCTGCCTGATGTATCCGACTTGGTAGAGATACCTGGGAGCATCAGCAGCATGTCACCAGTCGAAGCGAGGGCACTGGCCCAAGAGCTTGGGGTCTATGTGCCAGATGATTCAGACAGTGCCATCAGAACAAAGCTTCGGGCTGCTGTCTTTGACACGTGACCGAGGGAAGGTCGACTGCAGAAGGACAACCTATGCACGACCTAAGCACACTAGCTAAGTTAGAACCCTGGCGTACCGGTTACGGCAAAGCCCTAAATGCGCTTGACCCGACATGGGACATAAACGACCAAGTCTTGTGTACTGGAGAACAGTGGTGGGAGGGTATGAGTAAATGGTGGATGTGCACAACTTGCGGCCATACCAGCAAGCTTAGCCACCCCATGCATCACCCTGCCCACAATCCTTACATGTTCTTCATCAAGGCGGTGATGTTCTACATGTCAAAGCGGCAAGAGCAACAGGTGCCGATAACCCTATCCATAAGTCAGGCGTTGTTCACCATCGGAGTAGCTCTACGCTATGCCGCTGTACAACACCCTGAGAGACTAGGGGACTACGTAGATAAGATGCACTAGCAGTGGGGGGCCTACGGGCCCCCCATGCTTTTATTTAGGTACTCTTTTTCTACGTACGACTTCTCGATGTAGAGACAAGATCGTGGGCTTTGGCTGCCTAGCAATAGCAGTGAGGGGGCCTATCCCACCTTCCTTAGCTTTGGGAGCTCCCTCAAAGATTAACGGGGTGTCAGACAGTGGGCCGTACCCATGCGTCACGCTGAGGATACCAACCCCTATGCTGCCACCACGGGCTAAGAAGCCAGTCCTAGTGCTCATATGATAGACGCAGACCTCTTAGCTGGGGAGCCCACTGTGGCTATCACAGCTCCACCAGAAGCGTCGCGTATCTCCCAGTTCTTAAGCGGGGTAGTGCCATCGTCGTCAAACAGGATGAGATGCCCAGGGCTGCCTGGGTAGTCTTCCAGTCTGTTAGTAACCGACTTACGTAGAAGAGATAGGTCTGTAGTCGTGTCGTTTACGATGAGGGTATCTAGGTCATTGCCAATGACATCTCCACCATCGTTCACGGCATACTCCGCTATTAAGAAGTCTCCGGCCAGTACGGAGGTGACAAGGGATAGATTTAGTAGGCGCTGGTAAACACCTACTCCTATGTCAGTCATAGACTGAAACTTGATGGTCCAACCAACCGTTTTAAAGGTGTTGTCCGCCCAGTCTAAATAACTGTTTCCGGTGTCCCCCTCACGGAGCGACACGGTTGGAGCTTTACCGATAACACCGCCGACACCCTCTTGCTCTATACTGAGCTCAAGTGGGACAGCGGTGGCTACCTTCTGTACTAGCAAAACTGCCATAGGAGTATCTTAGACTATCATACAACAGTTCCAGCCGGGATGTGCCCTAGCTCGATTAGCAGCTCGTATAGGGCGGCCTTGTGATCACCATAGTGGGTGGCCCCTGGAATCACCGGCTCGACCATCTTGGCCAGCAACGCTTCACCGGCCAGCTCGGCACTGCCCCGCTCGACCGGGAAGAATACGGCTCCGTCCATGTAGCCGATACTCCACTTGACCGTCATGGAGACGCCGGTCGGGTTGTTGATCGGCATGTTGGTGCCGATGTGCTCGATGTTCACGCGGTCGATGGTTCGGGTCGCGTTCACGACCTGAACTTCGGTGCCGAGTAGGTACTGCTGGCTGATCGTCTTTGTCTCTGGGGCTGTGATGATGAAAGGCATGTTCTTCTCCTACGTGACGTAACCGTATTCTTGCACAAGGATAGCGCCGACCGTACCGACACCACCGGCTCTATTGTTGTTTCCATTGGAAGTGGCACCTGATC
>Ga0315284_10000437_pt1 | contig 57355 bp, 50 predicted proteins | sample YL17G09_16_MG_FD_203696 | JGI IMG/M metagenome (GOLD analysis project Ga0315284, IMG submission 203696) | Sediment microbial communities from Yellowstone Lake, YNP, Wyoming, USA - YL17G09_16 | ecosystem: Environmental > Aquatic > Freshwater > Lake > Sediment | place: USA: Wyoming | collected...
CGTCTGCTTGTCTTTGTGGAAATACACACTGCTGCACATCTTCTTCTTCACCACAATGCCCGCATCCTTGAGCACCTTCAAGTGATGCGACATGTTGGGCTGCGAGCCCCCGAGCTTGGCTATCAGGTCATTGACATTGAGCACCAGCTCGCAGTCTGCGTGATCGGGCAGAAGCGCCAGAATCTTCAAACGAAACGGGTCTGACAGCGCCTTGAGCATACCCGCGTATTTTGTCGCGGTCTCGGTGTCCATGCGTATCCCCCTGGTTGGGCTGGTGAGCCGGCCCTACTTGCCGAATGTGCGGCGTGCACGTATATTCTTGTATTCAAACATTTGGATATGACAATATAATTGTTGGGTCGTCCGGGTTTCCCAGGATCCGACGATTCCCACAAGAGACCACCACCCAGCACGGAGATCCCAGCGATGCCCTCGACCCCCTCTTCCAAGGCCACAGTCCACTTCGCCGACATCGCCATCACTCGCGTTGAGCACGACCGGGCACTGCCCATGAAGTTCAGCCGGATGATCGACAGATTCGATCTACCCGCCCGAATCAAGGGCAAGAGCGTTGGCATCAAGATGCATTTCGGCGGCAGCACCGGGTACACGACCATTCACCCGGTGTTCATCCGCATCCTTGTCCAGAAGATCAAGGACGCGGGCGCATCCTCCGTCTATGTCATGGACAACAACCCGCAGGACGGCATTGCCCGAGGCTACACCCGGGAAGTCCTCGGCTGCGAGGTCGTGTCCACATTCGGCGCAACGCGCAAGTACATCCATCGCGAGAAGATCGGGTTCCTCTCTCTGGACGAAGCCGCCTTCGGAGGAGAGGCCGTGGACTGCGACTTCTACATCAACTTGTCTCACGTCAAGGGACACGGCACCTGCGGCTTCGGCGGTGCGCTCAAGAACATCGGCATGGGAACCGTTCTCGGCGAAACGCGGGCGAAACTGCATGGCCTCGAAGGCGGCATTGCCTACGACCGCTCCAAGTGCACGCTGTGCGAGAAATGTGCCAAGGAGTGCAAGCAGGGCGCCATCACCATGAAGGAAGAGAAGGGCGTTGACATCTTCTTCCACAACTGCATCTACTGTCAACATTGTGTGCTGATCTGCCCGTCCAAGGCGCTGACAGTGGAGAATCGCACGTTCGAGGACTTTGCGCGCGGCATGGCACTGACAATCGCAGCATTCCTCCGCAAGCACAAACCCGAGAACATGCTCTTCATCAACTTCCTCACCGACATCACCATCTGGTGCGATTGCTGGGGCATGTCAACCGCCTCGCTGGTGCCCGACATCGGCATTGTGGCGTCCGACGACATCGTTGCCGTGGACACTGCATCGCTTGACATGATCAAGACCGAGAATCTCATCGCCACAGGCCTGCCCAAGGGTCGGGAGTTGGGCTCAGGCTCCCATCTCTTCGAGAGGATCCACGCCAAGGACCCGTACGTGATGATCAAGTATCTCCAGGAGTACTACGGCGGATCCAGCGCGTATGAATTGGTAGAGGTCGTGTAGCATCGCAACGTCCCTCATGGCTGTCGGCACAGTCACCGAATTGTCGGGTGCGCAGCCCAACCCGCGCATGAGCCTGGTGCGCACGGGCGTTGAACTGTGCCGCGCAAAGAAGATCGACTGCATTCTCGCGGTGGGTGGTGGAAGCGTCATCGATTCGGCCAAGGCCATTGGCATCGGCGTTGTGCGCAGGACGTGAACGCCCGGTCGCCGCATCGACATCGGCGCGTTGCGCATGAACGGTCTTCTGCGTGAGACGCCCGCTCCGCCGCATGCCAAAGGCCGACGCCCTGCAGTCTTCGAGGAGGAATTCCCCGGGGACGTGCCGAGCGCCGGCCTTTCTTGTCCGACCAGATCCGCGACTACTTCACAATGTCAATCAGCTCGACCTCGAACACCAGTGTGGCTCCCGGGCCGATGTCCTGACCTGCACCGCGCTCGCCGTACGCGAGTTCGGAGGGCAGCACGAGCTTGATCTTCTCCCCGACCTTCATGAGCTGAAGAGCTTCGCTCCAACCGGGGATCACGCCCATCACCGGGAACTCGGCCGGCTGGCCGCGCTGTACCGAGCTGTCGAACACTTTGCCGTCAACGAGCATGCCGGTGTAGTGAACCTTCACCTTGTCGGTGGCCTTGGGCATTGCGCCCTTGCCTTCGGTGATGATCTTGTACATGAGGCCGCTCTTGGTGGTGATGACACCTGCTTCAGCCTTGAACTTCTCGATGTAGGCGGCGCCATCTTTGGCATTCTTCTCGACCGCGCCCTTGGACTTGGAAGCCTGGGCTTCCTGCATTTTGTTGCGGAAGGCCTCTCTGACCAGGGTAGCCTGCTCGGGGGTGAGCAGCGGCTTCTTGCCCGTCACCGTGTCGGCAATGCCCTGGGAGAGTGCCGCGAGGTCGACGTCGACACCGAGCGACTTGATGTAGGAACCCATGTCCTGGCCCAGCATGTAGGAGAATTTCTGCGAGTCGGTCTTGAGTTCTTTGACACCGCCGGCCTGAGGCATGTTGCATCCGACAAGTGCTGTTGCGCACGCAAGCACCGCTGCTGAGTAGGTCAGCTTCTTCATGGAACCGCGTCTCTTTTCTATTGAGAGTGTGTGAGAACAGTGGCGGGAATTGTGCAAATATACGTGCTGCGGCAACAGGGTACATGGTGGGGGTTGGATGGCAAAGCCGGGCACCGCACTGAGCCTGACCGAATGTGTGGCGCGTCCAGCGGCAGTGCCAAGCCTCAACCACCCGGTGCGCGACACCCTCAAGCATCGTGCCCGGCACGCAAGACCAATTGCTTCTTCCCGCATGACGCATGCGCGTCAAGTCAGCTCACGGATTGCACGTACTGAGGCCCGTTTAGGGCCGGCACCTCTATAGCAGCCGGTGAAGAACGCGGCCATGAGCCCCGTTAGGGGCGGCGCCTGCTCCGACGCTTTGTGTTGAGTGCCGTTCCCGCAGGACTCCTGAGCACCTCGTTGCCTGCACATTGCCACCGAGGCGCCCAAGCCACAGGCAGCGCCCCCCGGAATCGCAGCAATTTCCGACAGACAGTCTATCGCAGCACCAACCTCACGGTCTTGATCTCGAACGGTCGGAACTCCAGCGCAAGGCGTCGCTTCTTCGCGGGAAGCGACCGACCATTCTCCTCCAGCATGGTGGTGAGCATGGCCTTGGCAATGGGCAGTGGCGTTAACAGTGTGCATCGCGTATGCATCTGCATCGACTCGTATAGCCGGACAACGATGTCACCCGAGCCGTCCTCTGGGCGCATCCAGCAGCACTGCGTGCGTCATTGTGTGCATGGTGCTCCTGGGCCTGGGGCTGGCATTCTTCTCCTCGCCCAACACGAATGCGGCCATGAGTGCCGTGAACCGCAAAGACTATGGCGTGGCATCGGCTGCCATTGCCGCCATGCGGCTGGTGGGCATGATGCTGTCCATGGGGATCATCATAATGATTCTGTCCACGATTGTCGGACGGACGCAGATCACCCAGGCCAACCACCCGGCGTTCTTGCTGAGCATGCGCATCGGGTTCATCGTCTTCGCGGTGCTCTGCGCGGCAGGCGTGGCCGCATCACTTGCGCGCGGGAATGTGGCGCGCGCTCCCACCCCGGACGCCGCACACTGACGGGCGGCCTCTTTGCGGGGTGGAATTGGCCGGGGCGGATGTATCTTATTGATGGACGGCCTGGCACTCTGAACTCCCCGAGCTCTGTCCGGACAGTGCCTATGACATGCCCCACACGCATCACCCACGGCATCCGCGCCATTGCTGCGATGGTCCTGCTCGCGTCGCTCGGAGCCGCCCAGACCAACGCCGTGCAATCGGGCTCCGGCGCGCCAAACGGACCGGAGAGTCCGTGGTCGCGCGGTGTGCAGAGTATTGGTGCGGGTACCGTGGTCAAAGGCATCCGGGTGCTCGACAGCATGCGTCTCTCCGGCGTCAGCGACGAGGCGTTCCTGCTCGAATATGCTCGCAGCGTGTTCAAGGCGCTCATTCCTGTGCGCGAGCGCCGCTCCACAGAGGTGTTGCTCAGCCAATTTCTTCCCACAGTCCCCGACACCCTCGCCCCATCGGCGTATCAATGGTCAGTGCTGGGCGACGTCGGATCGGACGGCAACCGACTCCCCTGCTTCACCTACGGCGCGAAGTTCGACATTCAGCGGCCATTCCGCCTGGCATTCTCGGGACTCACGCCCGTGACTCCGCGCGCCAAGTTGACCATGGAGAATCCGCCGCCCGATCCGGCGGTGGTGAATTTCCTGCGCAACCGCTTCGCCCGTCGCAGCGACAGCCTGCGCTGCGAGGTCTTCATCGATCTGAACGATACACGCAGCTCACTCTCCGAGTACATCGCGCGTCGCATCAACGGAGTCTTCGACTCGGTGGCAGTAGAGAAAGATCTCACCAAGTATCATGCACTCTCTCTGCGCTGCTACAGTTGGCCGGTGAGCCGCCAGGATGACGGCACATTCACCGCCATTGTGACGTTCGACCGACCGTATGCCGATCGCGCGACCGATCACGGGCGCAACGCCCAGTCGACCGTGCGAGTCCGCTACACCGTGGTTGTGCGGGCGCCGGAGACCGTCAAGGACGTGGCCGAAGCGAAGCTGCAGTCGGTGATCGGCGCGTTCTGAGCCTCTCTGGCGGCGTCGCCCTCACTCCCCCTTCGACAGACCCACACCATGGACGTCACAGCGTTCCTTAACAGGCTGAGATCGGCTCCCGACTACGCGGGCCAGATCGTGTATGAGCGCACGGCGCCTGCGCGAGAGCCCGTATGGGCGCCGGCGCCCGACGGAATGCACTCCGGGGCGGGCGAATTCCTCCGCAAGCAGGGCATCACCCGGCTCTACCGACATCAGTCCGAGGCTGTGCAGGCGGCGCTTGACGGAAGCGATACCCTTGTCACCACGTCGGCGGCCAGCGGCAAGAGCCTCTGCTTCCAGCTGCCGATCCTCAATGCCCTGCTGCACGATCCCACGGCCACGGCGCTGCTGCTCTTCCCCACCAAGGCTCTTGCGCGCGATCAGATGGCCGCCTGGAACCGCGGCGTGGCCGGGATTGGCGGGGCTACCGGCGCCGGCGACCTCGGCGCCACGGCATTTGATGCGGATGCCGGCCCGGGGGACCGGGCGAGCGCGAGAGACCATGCACGAGTACTGGTCACCAACCCCGAGATGCTGCACGCCAACCTGCTGCCCAACCACGGCAGATTCGACCGCCTCTTCGCCGGACTGCGTTTCGTGGTCATTGACGAAGTGCACACATTCAACGGATTCTTCGGCGCCAACATGGCCAATGTTGTGCGCCGGCTGCACCGCGCGTGCGCGCACTACCGCAGCCGCCCACAGTTCATCTGCCTCTCGGCTACACTCGGCAATGCGGTGGAGGCCTCGGAGCTGATCACCAGCCGCCCGGTGCGCCACATCTCTGAGGATGGCAGCGGAGGCGGCACGCGCACATTCGTCTTCTGGAACCCACCGCGCGTCAAGAGCCGCCAGTGGCGCGGGCGACGCAGCGCCACGGTTGAGGCGCACGAACTCATGGTGCGGCTGGTCTGCGAACGTGTGCCCACCATCTGCTTCAGCAAGGCCCGCAATTCTGCGGAGATGATCTTCCGCTATGTGCGCGAAGGTCTCACCAAGATTGCTCCTGAACTTGCCGACCGCGTGATCCCCTATCGCGGCGGGTATGGCGCGAAGGAGCGGCGCGATATGGAGCGGCGCTTGCGTCAAGGCGAACTCCTCGGTGTGAGCACAACCCGTGCGCTTGAGTTGGGCATTGACATCGGCATGATCGAGGCGTGCATCATCATTGGATACCCGGGCGCCATCAACGCATTCTTCCAGCAGGCGGGCAGGGCGGGCCGCAGCGGAGGCGGCAGCCTGTGCATTCTGGTGGGTATCGACACGGCCATCAACCAGTACATTATGAGCCACCCGGAGTTCATCTTCGACCGGCCTGTGGAGCAGGCTGTCATCGACCGCGACAACCCGTTTGTGGTAATGGGACATATCCGCTGCGCCGCCGCAGAGCTCCCACTCACTTCCGAGGAGGCCGACACCTTCGGCTATGCCACGCCGATGGCTCTTGACGTACTGGAGGAGAAGCGCAGGATCCGGCGCATTGGCGAGTCGTGGTATCACAGTGCGCCGGAGCAGCCGGCCTTTGAGGTACGGCTTCGAGGCTACGGCGATGAGAGCACGGCGGTCCACGATGCAGACACCGGCACGATCATCGACCGGCTTGACAAATTCCGGGCACTGCGCATCTTCTATCCCGGGGCCATCTACTTCCACATGGGCGACACGTACGCGCTGGTCGACCACGACACCGAGCGCAACATCGTGCGCGTTCGGCGTGTTGACGTTCCGTACTACACCGATCCCCTGACAGGAACGGCGGTCGATCGTGTGGACCGCATCCTCGACCAGCGCCCTATCGGCATCGGCACGGCATTTCTGGGAGAGATCTTCGCGGTTCTGCACACACCCCTGTACGAGCGCGTGCCGTTCTACTCTGTCGAGCGCATCTCCAGGCACCCGGTTGATCTTGCGCCGGTCTCCTACGAGGCCATGTCGTTCTGGGTGCAGGCGCCCGAGGAACTGACGCGCCAGGTGATTGCGGCAGGTCTGGATCCCGACTCCGGCCTGCGCGGCATTCTCTACTGCGTGAGTCGAATTCTTCCGCTCTTCCACACCAGCGATACCAATGACTTTGACTGGAGCCTTGGCTGCCGCAATGCACCGTGGCACACCATGTTCTGGTTTGAGTTCTACATGCATGGCATCGGACATGCGGAGCAGTGCTTTGAGCGGCTCGACGAGATCCTCAAACTGGTGCTGGAGCACCTTCTCACCTGCGACTGCGACGACGGATGCCCCAACTGCACATCGCGACTCATCACGCCGTATCACGTGCGCAACATCGAGCTTGGCGAAGGCATGGTCATGAGTCGACGGGCTGCGGTGGTAGTCCTGAACTCGCTGCTGACCGGCGCGTCGGTGCAGGAGTCGATTGCGGTCCTCGATGCTCCTCGTGTCAAGAGGGGCATGGTGCATTTGCCCACTGTGACCCTGGCACACCAACACCATGAGCCGCATCGTCTGCCGCTTGACGACCGGACACGGGCTCTCATGGCGCGCAAGCTGGAGCGCCCCCGGTCGCCGCACCAGGCAGTGGACCATGCCATCGATCTGCGGCCTCCGGTTGGCATGCCGCGCGTAGAGAGCGAGGCAACGGTGGCAGCTTCCGACCGCGAGAAACGCAGCGGTTCGGCGGCGGTGGGGCGCACGGCCACGCCCGCGTCGCGCTGCCTACGGCGCAGACTCGATGCGTTGACGCCGGGCAAGCCGCCCGCGAAGGCGCCGGACGCGGCGCCCGTGCCGACGAATCCGGACGTGATTGCGTCGGAACCCTCGTCGATCCCGCCGCGAACCTCGGCGTCCCAGTCGGCGGACGCGCCGGATGTCCCGGCGTCCGCGCCATCCACGGTCGAGGCCGGCGACTCCATTGCGCGCCGGGTCCTTCGCAGGAAGCGTGCCGGATGACCTCCTGTGCATGCCGCAGATTGACAAGGGAACTCCGGTCTACGTATTTTGAGCACCGGTCCTCGAAACAGGGGCCTTTCGCAGTCGGAGAGAAGCACCATGCGCATTGTCACGCCAGGTCTTGCCGCAACGATCGTCGCTGCAATGGCGTGCTCGCCTCCTCCGCCGCTTGACCGGCAGCCCGAAATCTCCGTTGCCCGGGCGCCTGCCGACTCCGTGGTCCCGGTGCCATCGGTCATCAACGTACCCATCGAGATGAAAACGCGCGTCGTTGAGGCCATGCTCAACCAGCAGCTCGACAGCCTGCTCTACGAATGCGACACCATGACGCTTGGGGGCATGAAGCCCGTGCGTGTTCGAGTGTGGAAGCGCGACTCCATCTCCTTTGGCCTGTCAGGCGATCAACTGCAATACCGCGTGCCCCTGCGCGTCCAGCTGCGCTTCTCGCTGACAGTGGGGGCCATGGGCCTCTCCCACACCGAATACCAGGATGTCGAAGCATCGCTGGCCCTCTCATTCAGCTCGCGCATGTTCATCAAGAACGACTGGCGCGTAGTCACCATGACGCGCTCGGATGGCTACGAGTGGCTCTCGGAACCTGTTGTCAAGATCCGTTTTGTCACCATCCCGATCAAACCCGTGGCAGACTGGATTCTTGCCAGTCAACAGGCCCGACTCGGCGATCTGGTCGACAGTGCGGTTGCCAATGTACTCAATGTCAAGGGCATGCTCCAACCGCTGTGGGTGCAGATCCAGCAGCCCATGCAGATATCGAGCTCTCCGCGGGTGTGGCTGCGCCTGTCACCGCAGGGCGTGTACATGACGCAGCCGGAGGGGGCCGACGGACTGATCCACAGTTCAGTGGGCATCAAGACCGTTGCCGAAACGTTTGTTGGCGACACTCCGCACGTCGCCCTGCGCGACTCGCTGCCGCAGTTCGTTATTCCCGGCAGCATCGACTCGTCGTTCGTCGTGAACCTGTACAGCGAGATCTCCTACGAGCACGCCACAGGCATGACGCGGGAGTACTTGCTGGGGCGCAGCTTTGCCTTAGGCAACAAGGAGATCATCGTCGAGGACGTGACCATCTCGGGCATGGATGGGTATGCGGTAGTGTGTCTCGATCTCATTGGCTGGTACCGGGGCCGCGTGTTCCTGATTGGGGATGTCAAGTACGACTCAGCCTCCTCAACGGTCTCCATCGAGGACATGGAGTTCGACGTCACGACTGCCAACCGGCTTCACGCTGCTGCAGCGCGAATGCTGCACAGCATCATCATCCAGAAGGTCAAGCCGTTTCTGCGCTACTCACTCAAGGAGGATCTGCTCAAGTCGCAGCTCATGGTGCAGCGACTGCTCTGCAACCAGCAAATCGCACCCAGCGTGTATGTCACGGGCGCCATTGACTCGTTGTCGGTGGGAGGGGTAGGAGTTACGGAGCGGGCGATTCAGGCAGTCATTCTGGCACGCGGGTCCATGTATGTGCGGGTGACGGACTGAACGCGCGCCGCTTCGGCGCGCGTTCAGTCCGTCTCTGCGGCGCGGCAACACCACGTGCATCCAGACCGTTTCGAGGGACACCATCACACAAAGGAGCATGCGTATGCGACGATCCATTGCGGCACGAATCGGGACCTGCATGGGCGTGACTGCTCTGGCGATCTTGAGCGTAACCTCATGCACGAACTCGGGCACTTTCATCGGCGCCGACAATTCCCACATCCGCTACGTGGGACGCTTCGACCTGTCAACGCCGTCCGCCCCGCGCATGGCATGGGCCGGCAGTCAGATAGTCGCGACATTCGAGGGCTCCTCCTGCTCCGCAATCATCCAGGACAGTTGCGGCAAAGACTCGGTGAGCGGGTGCTCGGGCAACTCCGGCGACGACTACCAGTACTACGACGTGTACATCGACGGGGCGCTCGCCAAGACGTTTTTTGCTCCGAGCAAGCAGGATACTTTCGTGCTCGCCTCTGGCCTGGCCAACGCGACCCACCGTCTCACGCTCCTGCGCCGCACCGAGTCTCAGCGCTGGGCAGCAACGTTTCGCGGACTCATTCTTGACAATGGCAAGGGTCTGGTCAGCCCCGACCCGGCATCCAGCCGACGCATCGAGTATATCGGGGACTCGCATACCGTGGGCACCGGAGTCGAGTGCTACACCAACGGTCAGTGGGGATGGGATGCGCCGGGCCCGCACAACGTGGCCAAGTCCTATGCCACACTCACGTCGCGCTACTTCGGCGCTGACAACCACATCACTGCGATGGCCGGCAAGGGCTTGGTGCACAATCACAGCGATGTCAAGATGGCATCAGACACCACGATCCGTCACTACTTCCGCCGCACGCTGCAATCTGCAATCCTCCCTGCGTGGAACCCCGCGACATGGATCCCGCAGGTGGTGGTGCTGAACATCGGCACCAACGACTTCGCAGAATGGCGACAGGCAAGCTGGGGACAGAAGCTGCCTGGCGATTCTCTGCGCAAACCAGCCACGGCAGCAGTCTTTGTCCCCGCGTATCGCGCATTCCTCGACACGATACGGTCGGTATACCCTGGTGTCAAGATTGTGTGCGTTGGTCCGTACGACTGGTGCGGCGGGCTGGATAGTGCGGCCAAGGTCATTCGCACGGCATTCGATCAAGAGATCGCATCTGGCGAGCACGACGTGTATTGGCTGCCGTATCCGTCATCGCAGACCAGCGACTTCGTGTGCTGCCACCCGGGGGTCGCGTTTCATCGGAAGATTGCCGATTCGCTCGAGGTCGTGATCTCCACCATCCCCGGATGGGGTACCACGTCTGCTGTTGCTGGTGCTCCGGACGGTGACCGAGGGATGTCGCGGCCGCAGGTGGTCGGTACTGCCGGGGACGCATCGCGGTTCGACTTGCTCGGACGCCAGGCGCGTGACCTCACTGCGCGCGGTGTGTACCTGGTACGTGGGGTCCTTGCGAATGGGACCCGACGGATGGTGCAGGTCGTTGCTCGATACTAATGGCTGTAGTTTCCTCGCTTTCTTGTGCAGATTCTGGGGAGTCGTCCACGGAGACGCAACGACTTGCCTGATCCCGCCATGCGCATGCGCCATGTGGGAGGGGGCGACGGCTTCCGCATCGTCCGATTGAGGCGGAGAACTTGGGACGAACTTCAGTTATTTTAATAAAATAACTGAAGTTCGTCCCAAACTACCGGCGTGAGCCTGGTCAGGGGCGCTCTCCGTTCGGCAGGTTGGTGCTGCGCAGAGATGGAGGACGAACATCGGTGACTCACAGCGAGGATAGCACCTATGAAGGCGGCTACAGCCCCAGGCGCGCAATGCCTTCCTGCCACGGGAGGCAGTTCACACCACTGATCGTCTTTGGCGCCGGATCGCGAGAGAGACAGAACGGTTCGCACGGCGAAAGATCGCCCACAAAACCGGCGACTACCGCAACATCGCGCTCGGAAACATGCACCGTTGACTTGATTTCGACCAACGCCGGCGGCTTGCCCGGTCGGTCGATCACCAGATCGATCTCCGCGCCATGGTTGGTGCGCAGGTACGAGAAGGTCCAGTCGTTGGCAGCATACGAGCTCAGCCGCACGATCTCCAGAATCACCAGGTGCTCAAACGCCTCGCCGAACGCATACGTCCCATCGGCCAGCTCGACAGTGAGTGTTCGATCGAGGGCGCGTTTCACCCCGGTGTCGAAGAAGTAGAACTTCGGAGCTTGACGCTGCTGCTTGCGCACCGATCGATGGAATGCCGGCAGCAGCAAACCCATGTGAGTGTCTTCGAGAATCGAGAAATAGGTCTCTACGGTCTTGTCGTCAACACCGGCATCCGCGGCTATTCGCGAGAAATTGACAATGCGGCCATTACTCTGCGCTGCGATCTCAAGGAACCGGCGAAACGGATCCAATCGCCGAACGAGCTGCTCGGCAACAATCTCTTCCTTGAGATAGGTGAGTGCATACGCTCTGAGAAACGCGGCAGTGTCGGTCGGAGCGCTCAACCGATGCGTTTTGGGCAGCCCGCCCCATGTCAATGCGTGAGTCAGGTCGAACGAGGGACCAAGCTCCCGGTGAGTAAACGGGTACAAATTGTAGACAAAGGCGCGTCCGGCGAGCAGGTTCGATGCGCCGCGTTTCAGCTTGCGCGCGCTTGACCCGGTCAGAACGAAACGTTTGCCGTCTGCTTCGATATGCTTCTGAACAAGGTCCAGAAGCTTGGGCACGCGCTGTATCTCGTCAACAACGATCCATGCATCCGAGGGAACCTGCCGGATGCGCTGTGAGAGCTCCGATGGTTGCCGCGAGAAGACGTCTTCCTCATTCGGATCGAGCAAGTCGATGAAGAGCGAAGCTGTGTCCTGGAACAGTGATTTGAGGAACGTTGTCTTGCCCGTCCCCCGCGCGCCGAAGAGGAAGAATGAGCTTGATTGGGATGGTTTGAGGAGCCTCTGGATCATACTCCGAAAATATACGCTATATTCGGAGTATAGTCAACATATTCTCTTGGTCAGTCCATTACAATGAGTTACGTGCATAATCCCGAGCCGCTCTTTCCTTTGGAACAGGGCTCCTTGGCGCGGGAGTCGACGAAAACCGATCACTGCTTCCGTCCGTTTATCAAGGCGCTGCGGCACGTCCCAGGCGCCACAACTGCGGGCATCAGAACACCATGAGCCCTCAGCAGCCGAACCGCCGCGCAACTCCGCCCGCCGACAGGCCGACAGCCGAGATGCGCGTTGAGCGGCAACGATACACCGTGTCGTTGCGGACGACACGATACTCCACCGCGTTTTGCGACAATATCGCCCACCCACAACCGTATTTTGGGAATGGTGAAGTGTATCTCAACGATCTCATCTCTGCTGGTGGCCCTGCTGCTCGTCTTTGCCTCCGCGGGCAGCCAGGGCAGTGCGATCTGCTGCGGCACTCCCGACGCATCCTCCGAGTCAAGGTGCGAATCCTCTACCGAAGAGTTTGCCGGTCGACTCACAGGCACTGTTGCGATCACGGTCTTCCAGCACGCAGTCCAAGCCCGTAGGGGCAGTCAGCCACTCCATCAGGAATCCCCTTCGGCATTCCTGCACCGCGCCCACACCTCTGTCGGTCTCGGCATCTCCCCGATGCGCGCCCGACTCGCCCTCTCTACTATTATCCTCCGCGTTTAGACGTTCCAGATCTCTCATCTCAGGCAATGCTCAGTGCATTGGGGTTGAAGCACGTCTGAACCTCTCTCCCTTTCGGAGGAATCATGCCCGATACTATCACTGCCGTTTATCCGGCCTCCTGCGTCCGCGCCGATGCCACGGTTGTCGCGCGAACCATCTTCGGCCCCCGCTCTGCCATCCTGGCCTGCTCACCGGGGGCACAACACCTCACCGGGTCCCGGTACGCGGACCAGGGTGATCGCCGCAAGTCGGAGCAGTGGGCCGACATCCGCAATGGGTTCTCACGACTCGGCATCCCTGCGCGGGCAATCGACTCTCTGGCGCTCATCCCGGTTGTGAAGACGGCCCTTGACGACGGCAGCATCACACCCGATGAAGAGCGCAAGCTCCTCTCCGTCATGAAAATGCTCGGACTGCTGACCAGTGGCATTGCCCCGCAGTTGGAGAAGCTGTGGGTCCCATTCAAGGGCAGGACCCCGTTTCTTGTTGTCTGGACGGTGTACCTGCGCGATCTCCGAAGACACATGCTGCCCGAGACAGCGGACGCCTTCAAATCACTGATCACCGAGTCGTGCACGTTCGTGATCGGAACGGTCGGTGGATTCCTGAAGGTGGTGGATCTGAGGAACCGCTTGTCAGTCGCGATCGACAACGCCTTTGCGTACGGATTGCTCTCGGCTGAGAGGAGCGATGTGCGCGCGGCGTCCCCGGGTTCCCACATGTCAGGAGTGACGGCATGAGTACGCGACCGGAACAGAAACAGATCGTTCTCTGCGACGAGGACGCGTTCATCCTGCAAAGGCTCGTGGTGACCAGCGACCAATCCATGTCGCAGTACTCCGAATCCCTGAAGAAGGAGTTGCGGCGGGCGGTGGTTGTGCCGAAGGCATCCATTCCGGCCGATGTCATCATCATGGGCTCTACGGTGAAGGTGCGCGATCTCACCGAGCGGGATCGACAGATCTTCACGATTGTCTTTCCGTGGGATGCGGATTCCGACCGGAACCGGATCTCCGTGTTCGCGCCGATCGGCACGGCGCTTCTGGGATACCGCACGGGTGACAAGGTCGACTGGGAGGCGCCCGCCGGAGTGTGCAGCCTCAAAGTCGAGGAGGTACACCAGCCCGCATGTCGGTTCTCAGGTGCTTGCACTCTGCATTGCAGGACGTGCGGCCGAGCGCCGACTGCGAGCCCACCACTCAGAAACCGTAGTTGACTACCAGGGAGGCACTATGCTCTATGTGGAAAACTTCCGAAGCCTGAAGTATCTCGCAGACGGCAGTATCGAATTCATTGATGCTGCGGCCGAAGGCGACGAGATCACGATAAAGAGCATGCTTGACAACGGCATGCACCCGGACACGCCCGGGCCCTTTGGCTGGACCGCGCTGCGGAAAGCTGCGGTAGGGAACAATTTCGGCGTGGCCTTCGAGCTTCTGAACCGGGGCGCCACAGTCGATGCAGCCAACTGCACGGGTCACACCGCGCTCATGATGGCATGCGCGTACGGGCATCACGAGATGGTATCGCTTCTGCTCTTGTACGGCGCCGACCCGAACATCCCCAACTGCAGCGGAAGAACCGCGCTCATGCTCGCGGCAAGCGACGGCCATGTGCGGGCGGTAAGCGCGCTGCTGGATGCGCAGGACCGCATCGACCTGACCAGGACCGACCGTAAGGGCAAGACCGCCCTGCAGATGGCCGGCGAGTACGGCCATGACTCTGTGGTGAAGCTGCTTCTGGAGGCGATTGCGGAACGTCGAGAAACACGTCTGGCTGCGGATCGTGCCATAACCACCGGCCACCGAACCGTTCGACGGGGGAGTCTCGTATGAGAATTGACAGCATACAACCTGGCGGGCCTGTCGAAGGGCAGGTATTCCATCCGAGAGTCGACCCCGGCGCGGCAAGGCCCTCCTTCAAAGAGACGTTCTCGGGCTTTCTTGGCGAGGTCAACGCAGCCCAGAAAGCCTCGGGCGAAGCACAGAGAAAAGTACTGACCGGTGAGGTGGCTGACATTCACCAGGCACAGAACAAGTCCGAGGAAGCGAAGGTTGCCCTCAACATGCTCATGGAACTGCGCAACAAGTCTTTGAGCGGGTTCGATGAGCGTATGAGAATGAAGACATGATCGACGCTGGTACAAGAGAACGACAATCTCCCTCCAAGTTGAAGGGGCTGGTCGAGTCACGGCCGTTCAATCTTGGAATTGTCGTTCTCATTATTCTTGGAGCGGTGACCGTCGGGGTCGGCACCTACCCGGACATGGTGTCGCGATGGGGTGGGTGCATTGCGCTGGCCGACTGGATCATCATCGGCTGTTTCACCGTCGAGGTCGTGCTCCGGATCGCTGCCGAGTCACCCAAGCCATGGCGGTACTTCGGCGATCCGTGGAATGTGTTCGATTTTGCCATCGTCACGCTGTGCCTCCTGCCTCTGAGCAGCGATGCCGTCGTCGCAATTCGTGTGGTTCGGCTACTACGGATGCTGCGAATCTTCCGGGCGTTGCCAAAGCTGCGGCTTCTTGTTCGCGGCATCGCCCACAGCATGTCGTCGGTCGGCTATGTCGCCACGCTGCTGCTGATGCACTTCTTCCTCTTCGCCGTTGTGGGAGTCTCGGTGTTCTCAACCAACGACGCTGAGCACTTCGGAAACCTCGGAAGTGCGTTTCTCACACTCTTTCAGGTATTGACTCTGGAGAACTGGCCCGATGTCATGGCGCCGGTCAAGGCGGCTCACCCGGTCGTTGGCGTTGCTTACTTCGTTGGCTTCATTGTTACCGGTACGATGGTAGTGATGAACCTCTTCGTTGGCGTGATTGTGGGAGGAATGAGCGAGGCGATCCAGGAGGAGAAGAGCAGCACTCCGGGTAGATCGGCCGATGCCGATGCGGCGGCCGAGGTCCGTGCGTCGCTTGGGCGGATTGCCCAGGACGTGCGCAGGCTTGAGAATCGCGTGCGGTCGCTGAGCGCACGCATACCGCCCGACGCATAGTGGGAGTTGCGCGTGCCCGATCGCTTCGGAATCTGGGTTGATCGATCCATGGCAATTGTCATCCGTGTCAACCGCGAGAAGTGCCATACATGGACAATGTCGTCCGGCGTCGAAAACGCCCCGCACCCTCGATCCGGCACAGAGAATCGCTGTACGACTACCGACGAGCGGCGTGATTGCGGGTCCGAACAGACGACCGTCAGAGAGTTCCATCAGAGAATCGTGGCAATGATCGGCAACGCAGATGCAGTCCTCATCCTCGGCCCCGGCACGGCGAAACTCGAACTGCTCGACGAGATCAACTCCGCCGAGCACCCCCGGCATCGGGTGGTTGGAGTCGAAACTGCGGACACGTTGTCGGTGCGTCAACTTGAGGCGAGAGTCATGAGCTTCTTCCGCAACCCGCCGGACCCCGGCCCTGCGCGGACGGGGTCACCGACCAACGAGAGGACTGACGATTGACAATATCAGTGTCTCGACTGAGGGCCAAGGTTTCCGAGTATACGCGCCGACTCCTGTTGCTTCGTGCGACGCCCAACCAGATTGCGACCGGGTTCGCCGTTGGAGTGTTCATCGGCGTCTTTCCAACATTCGGCCTGGGTGCTCTTGTCATCTTCGCGCTTGCGCCGCTATGGAAGTTCAATGTGCCGGCGGCAGTTCTGGGCACGCTCCTGGGCAACCCGCTCCTCGCACCGGTGTGGATTGTGCTCGAATGCCTCATAGTCGACATCTCGCCCGCGGAGATCAAGGTGCCGCACGAAGACTTCAGCAGAGTCCTCGGGCACTACAGTTCGCTAGGCCTGAGATACCTGCTCGGGATTTCGGGCGTGTCTCTTGCAGTGGCGGTGCTCTCGTATCCCATTCTCTTTTGGACGGCGAGATGGTTCCAGGGCAGGCGAAAGGCCGGGAGCCCCACGAATACACCCATGATCACTCGGGAGGAGGCTTCATGATGGACTTTCTGGGAGACCTGTTCGATTTCGGAGACCGCGACGATGACCATCGCGGCAGGCGACGGCGCGAAGAGCCTGACGATGATCGCAGGGGCGGCTTAGACGATCGGAATCGAAGACAACTCGCCGACGTCTGCGGTGCAGGGAGAGGCGGAAGGCGCTTGAGGATGGACGCGCACCTCCTGTTCCCTGGGCGTGAAAGCCGGGCTTTTCTGATCCGGCTGTCGGAGCATTGCCACCCGGGGGCGCCTGGATCGAGCCGGGGTTGTCCCCGCAGCGGCCCATCGGGTATTTTCGGGTCCGAACGATAGCTCGCGGTTGAACCCCATGAACACCCATCTCCGCCATGTGCTCCTCCTGTTGCTCCCTGCCATGCTGCTGCCGGGTGACGCGAAGCCCGTTGCCGCTGCTCCATGTCCGGCACGCGGGGATCTGTGTTGCGGCGTCCGTGGCGTCCTCTCATCGCCTGTTGAGTCATCCACACACAGTCTCATGTCCGAGTCGATGCAGCAGGGCCCTGTCGGTTGCGAACATGGCACGGGTCGGTCTCCGCTTGTCCATGTTGCGTTCAAGCGCATCTTACCAGGCAAGACCTCTCCGGCGCTGTATCCCAGACCCATGCCCGACTTCGCGAGGCGGCCTCGGGACTCCGCACCACCGTTGACGCGCGCCGCACCCATTGCCGCGCATTGCCACGGCAGGACCCCCATCCTGCGCGTATAGCCCGTACCTCGCCACATACTCGACCGAGCGCGCACCCAGCCCGACGCAGATGCATCGATCCCACGACAATGACAACCAGAAAACAGGAGACGCCATGAGTCAATGGTACACACAGACCATCCGCGACATACTCAAGACTCTGTCAACCAGCGCGGATGGTCTGTCAAGCGCCGAAGCGGCCACACGTCTGGCCAGGAGCGGCCTTAACCAGTTGCAGGCCGCCAAGCGGGTGAGCCCATGGATGTTGTTGCTGGAGCAGTTCAAGAATGTGCTCATCATCACGCTGTTGCTCGCGACTACCGTCTCGGCATTTCTTGGGCACGGCATCGAGGCGATCGCCATCACGGTGATCGTGCTCTTTGCAGTGCTGCTGGGCTTCTTTCAGGAATGGCGCGCCGAACAAGCCATCGATGCCCTCAAGAGCATGGCGGCCCCAACGGCAAAGGTTCTTCGCGACGGGAAGGAGACGGTCATCCCCGCAACTCAGATCGTCCCAGGGGACGTTGTCGGTCTTGCGGCCGGAGACCGCGTGCCCGCCGACTGCCGGTTGCTCTCGTCCGCCAACCTGCGCTTGGAAGAGGCATCCCTCACCGGAGAGTCGGTTCCTTCCGAGAAGGACGCGCTGGCCATTCTGGACGATGGAGCTGCGCTGGGAGACCGCAGAAACATGGCCTTCGCCGGAACCACTGTGAGCTACGGTAGAGGCACGGCACTGGTGGTCTCCACCGGTATGAACACCGAGTTCGGAAGAATCGCCACCATGCTCCAATCGGTGCAGACCGAGAAAACGCCCCTGCAGAAGAACCTGGACAAAGTGGGCACGATGCTCGCCCGCGCGGCATTTGTGATTGTGGGCGTGATCGTTGCACTGGGCCTGATTCGCGGACAACCGTTCATCGAAATGCTCATCTTCGGCATCGCGCTGGCCGTTGCGGTTGTGCCCGAAGCGCTGCCGGCGGTAGTGACGATCTCTCTGGCACTTGGGGTGCAGCGCATGGTCAAGCGCCACGCGCTCATGCGCAGACTTCCCGCGGTGGAGACGCTGGGCAGCACCACGGTCATCTGCTCCGACAAGACCGGTACCCTCACCCGAGATGAAATGACGGTACAGGCTCTGTACGTCTCGACAAAATGGGTTGACGTGAGTGGTGTCGGATACGATCCGGCCGGATCTCTCAGCGTACAGGGCGGTGGCGCCATACCCCGAACCGTCGAGCCGCTCTTGACTGCGGGTGCACTGTGCAACGACTCCCGTCTTGTCAAAGGAGAAACCGGCTCCTGGGAAATCGCCGGCGACCCCACCGAAGCTGCACTGCTGGTGGCGGCGCGCAAGGCCGGACTGTCGGAATCGCGACTGGCCACCGAACTCCCGCGTGTTGATGAGCTGCCATTCTCCTCCGAAACCAAGCGCATGGTAACACTGCACTCCATCGACGGCTCAACCGTGGCCTATCTCAAAGGCGCCCCGGAGGTGGTGATACCTGCCTGTTCCTCTGAAATGACCGATGCGGGGAATGTGTCCCTGGATACCGCAGGGTCCGAGCGCGTGCTGAAGACTGCCGGCAACATGGCGGGCAGGGCGCTGCGGGTGATCGCAATCGCATCAAAGCCATGTGCCTCCATCGCAGATGCCAAGGACGGATTCACGCTGCTGGGACTGGTGGGCATGATCGATCCACCCCGAGCCGAAGCCAAGGACGCGGTGCGGCAGTGTCTTGAAGCGGGCATACGACCCATGATGATCACCGGCGACCATCCGATCACCGCGCAGGCCATCGCACGAGAGCTGGGCATCCTGACCGATGGCAGAACAGTCACCGGAGCCGAGTTGCAGGCCATGGGCGATGAGAAGCTTCGCGCCGAGATCGGCTCGATCCAGGTATGCGCACGCGTTGCACCCGAGCACAAACTCCGCATCGTGGACGCGCTGAAGAAAAATGGCCACATCGTAGCAATGACCGGCGATGGCGTCAACGACGCGCCCGCGCTCAAAAAGGCCGACATCGGCATTGCCATGGGCATTTCGGGCACCGATGTCACCAAAGAGGCGTCGGCCATGATGTTGACCGACGACAACTTCGCGTCCATCGTGTCGGCCGTGGAAGAGGGGCGCGGCATTTACGATAACATCAAGAAGTACCTGACCTACCTGCTCTCCTCCAATATCGGCGAAATCGGCCTGATGGCCGGCGCGACGCTCCTGGGTATGCCGCTTCCGCTCAGCGCGGTCCAGCTCCTGTATGTCAACCTGGCGACCGACGGCTTGCCTGCGCTTGCGCTTGCGGTAGACCCCATCGACAAAGACATCATGAAGCGCAAGCCCCACGACCCCAGAAAGGGCATTTTCACCAAACCGATTGTGACGTTGATGATGGTTGGAGGGCTCTGGTCGACACTGGTAAACATGTCTCTATTTCAGTGGGCGCGCACCTCCGGTCGCTCCATTGTGGAGGCCATGACCATGACATTCGTGTCACTGGTCCTTATCCAATTCTTCAAGGCGTACAACTTCCGCTCCGATCGAGATCCGGTGTTCAAGAGGCCGTTTGCCAACAAGTGGCTCAACCTGGCAATCGTGTGGGAGCTTGTTATGCTGGCCGCAGTGGTGTATGTTCCCTTCTTGCAGAAGTTCTGTGGCACGTTCAGTCTCACTTGGCAGGACTGGGCAATTGTGGGAGCAGGCGCAGTCACAATAGTCCCCGTGTTGGAACTGGCGAAGCTGGCAATCCGTCGAGGCTGGTTCGGTCTTGGTGAGGCTCAGCGATTATCGCCGCAAGGAAAAGCAGCATGACAGACAACCCAGGCGACCTGGAGACCTCGGGCCTCCACCAGCAGCGGCAGAAGAAAGCCGAGTTCGTTGTCAACCTCGGCCTGGGCTGCAATGCCGTGCTCGCGGCCCTCAAGCTGTCGGTTGGCGTTGTGGGCCACAGCCAGGCGTTGCTTGCAGACGGTATCAACTCCGTCTCCGACGTTGTCTACTTCCTCGTAGTCAAATTCTTCGTCCGCATGTCCGACAAGCCCGCCGATCGCGAACATCCGTATGGCCACTACCAGTACGAGTCGATAGCCGCCCTGGTTGTTGGCGCGTTTGTCATCACCACCGGACTGGCGATCTTCTGGGACTCTGTCAGCGAGGTGTTTGATTTGGCAACCGGCAAGTCGGCGTCAACAGGGGTGATGTCATTTACTCTCTGGGTTGCGCTCGGAACCATGGTCGCCAAGGTGCTGCTGATGCTGCAGGCCCAGGCGATCGGGCGCACAACGAAGAACCTGGCCATTTCCGCCATCGCGCGCGACCACCGCAACGACATTCTGTCGTCGTTCGGTGCAGCGGTGGGCATCACACTCTCCCTGTTCGGCATCCCGTGGGCCGACCCAGTTGCCGGCGCGGTGGTGGCTGTGGTCATCGCAAAGACCGGCTTCTCGATCCTGCGCGAATCAGCGGATGAGTTGATGGACGCCGTTCCGGGCGATGAGTTGTCGAAGAGGGTCGAGAGTGCACTGGCTGAGGAGCCTCGCATTCTGAAGATCGAGGAGCTCCACTCGCACCGGTTCGGGCCCTACCTGGTGGCCAATATCACCATCGGCATCGACGGATCGCTCAGCGTTGCCGATGCCGACCGTATCGCCACGGCAGCAGAGAAGAAGCTGCTGTCGCACGTGGAGATGTTGCGCAAGGTGTACGTGCATTGCCATCCAGTTGACCTGAGTGCCGGCGGATCGAAACCACGCCACTGACCTACTCTCCAACAACCACGCGTCACTTCATCCACACCTTTCCCAGAAACGAGAACCGCCCCATGATCGTCCACAAGCCCAGGCCCACCGGTAAACTCGGCCTTCTGCTCGTCGTTTTCGCCTGCATGGTCGGCTTCTCGTCGATCGGCCGCGTTATCGGTCTCACGGTCGACTTCCTCTGGTTCAAGGAACTGGCGCTCTCCACGGTGTTCTACACCTCACTCTTTGCGAAGATCGGATGCGGGGTGGCGGTCGGCGTGGCGATGCTGGTCGTGGTGCTTGTCAACATCCTCATCGCCGATCGAGTCAGCGTCCGATCCAGACGGTACGCCACCTTTGCCGATGCGCAAATCATCCAGTTCTTCCGCGCCTTGCCTATCGAGCGGATCGTGCTCATTGTCGGAGCATGTGTTGTTGCAGTGATGATTGGCGGCATGGCTGCGGGGCAGTGGGAGACATTCCTCAAGTTTCGAAGCGGCACGCCATTCGGCACAACCGATCCGCTCTTTGGCAAGGATGTCGGGTTCTACGTGTTCACGCTGCCCTTTCTGCGCGTGGCGTACTTCGTAGGCGTTGCCGCAGTGGTGCTCTCTCTGGTAGGCGCGGGCGCGCTGTACCTGATTCGAGGCAGCTTCGGCTTCGACGGCAGGCGCGTGCTGGTGGATGCCGGACCACGCACCCACACACTCGTGCTGGCGGGCCTGCTCGCTGTGTCGCTGTACGGATACTTCCAGCTCCAGATGTACGCAATGGTCACCACGCCTGGCACCATTGTCAATGGTGCGGGATTCTCGCAAATCAAGGCTGGACTCCCCTTCATCGGCAGTCTGCGATTCCTGAGCGTTGCGGCCGGACTCCTGCTGTGGGCATCAATCTTCGTGCGGATCAAGAACCCGGTGATCATCGCCGGCGGCCTGCTGCTCGCAGGGGTCCTGCTCAGCAAAGGCGCCACAGGTCTGGTGCAGAAATTCGTGGTGGGGCCCAATGAGCTGTCCAAAGAAACACCCTACATCAACTGGAGCATTGCCAACACACGCGCTGCCTATGGTATCGAGACCATGGAGTCAAAGCACTTCGTGCCCACGGCCGACCTCTCAGCCGATCAGCTCAAGACCAATGACGCCACAATCGCCAACATTCGCCTGTGGGATCATGCACCTCTTCTCACCACCTACAGCCAACTCCAGGAGATCCGCACCTACTACGAATTCCTCGATGTCGACAACGACCGCTATACCATCAACGGCCAGTACCGTCAGGTCATGCTCTCCCCGCGTGAGCTGGTGCCCGCAAGCCTGCCCAGCCGGTCGTGGATCAACGAGCGCCTCACCTACACGCACGGCTACGGCGTGTGCGTGGGCCCGGTCAACCGCGTGACTGCCGAGGGATTGCCTGAGTTCTTTGTCAAGAACATTCCCCCGGTGTCGACGGTTGACATCACGGTCACGCGTCCCGAGATCTACTTTGGCGAAGCCGACGCCGGCTATGCCATTGTCAAGACCGGCGCCAAAGAGTTCGACTACCCGTCGGGCAACGACAACATCTACTCCGTGTATCAGGGCGCTGGAGGCATCCCTCTTGGCGGCATCGGGGGCAAGATGCTCTTCGCCGCCTACCTCAAGGAGCTCAAGATCCTCTTTCGCGGTGATATCACACCCGACAGCCGCATCCTGCTCAATCGTCGCATTCTCGATCGGGTCAAGAAAGCGGCGCCGTTTCTGATCTGCGATGACGATCCCTATGTTGTCATTACCAGGGACGGACGCCTGGTATGGGTGGTTGACGGATACACCGCGACCAGCGCCTACCCCTACTCGGCGCAGATTGCCGGCATCGGTAACTACATGCGTAACTCGGTCAAGGCCATCGTCGACGCCTACACCGGAGCAATCACGTTCTACGCCTGGGACGAGAAGGACCCGATCCTGGCCACGTACTCCGCCATCTTCCCCGGCATGTTCAAGCCGCGCGCTGCAATGCCCGACGACATTCGCAGCCACATGCGCTACCCGCAAACGCTCTTCACCGTACAGGCGCATGTGTACGCAGTCTACCACATGACCGATCCGCAGGTCTTCTACAACAAAGAAGACGTGTGGCGTATCCCCCTGTCAAACACCGATGGCACGCCCATGCGACCCTACTACACCATCATGAAACTTGCCGACGTTGGCGAGCGCGAGGAATTCATCCTCATGGTACCGTTCTGTCCGTCAAACAAGGAGAACATGATCGCCTGGCTTGCCGCGCGCTGCGACGAGCCCAACTACGGCAAGCTGCTGGTCTTCGACTTCCCAAAGCAGAAGCTCGTCTACGGTCCGTCGCAGATCGAATCGCGCATCAACCAGGACACCGAAATCTCCAAGCAGTTGACACTGTGGAATCAGGGCGGGTCGCGAGTGATCCGTGGGAGCCTCCTTGTCATCCCGGTAGAGCAATCGCTGATCTACGTGCAGCCGCTCTACCTGGCATCGCAGGCCGGGGGAGTCCCCGAGCTCAAGCGCGTATTCGTGGCGTTTGAGAACCGTATTGCCATGGAGGAGACGCTGGAGAAGTCTCTGGCGCGCATCTTCGGCATCTCGGTTCCGGGCGCAGCGGAGAAACCGCAGAGCCAGGCGACCGCGGCTCAGCCGGACGCAGCCGGACCGGGACTCGCGGGGCTCGTTGCCGAGGCAAACCGCCTCTTCAAGTCGGCGCAGAGTCAGCAGATGCAGGGCAACTGGGCCGGGTATGGCGAGGAGATCAAGCAGTTGGAGAAGGTGCTGGCAGAGCTGTCGGCGCAGGCGCGGTGAGAGCACTCCGATGAGCCGAGGAGCTTCTGTCGTGCTGGGACACGGGCGCGCGCCGCTCACGCACTCACCCGTGTCGAATTCAACACGGCCAGGAGCGCAGTGCCCATATCGGCGAACACGGCCTCCCACATCCCGACAAGCCCGAATGCGCCGAAGCTGATGAATATCGCCTTGACTGACAGTGCGAGAATGATGTTCTGCCAGACAATGAGCCGCGTTCGCTTGCCAATCCGGATGGCCTCCGCAACCTTCGACGGATGGTCAGTCATCAACACAACATCGGCTGTCTCAATCGCAGCATCCGAGCCAAGTGCACCCATGGCCACACCCACATCCGCGCGCGCGAGGACTGGCGCGTCGTTGATCCCGTCGCCAACGAAGGCGACCTTCCGCTTGTGTTTCTTCTGAGAGCACATCGTCTCGAAGAGCCGAACCTTGTCTTCGGGGAGAAGCCCTGCATGGTAGGAGTCCAGCCCCAGAGACTCCGCAACGAGCTTGGCGGCGGATTCGTTGTCCCCGGTCAGCATTGATATGTCGTCCACTCCCTCCGCTCTGAGCATGGACACTGCTTTGAGTGCGTCATCCTTCAGTTCGTCACCGATCGTGATATATCCCGCATACACTCCATCGGTCGCCACATGTACCACGGTCCCTGCGGCATCACACGTGTCATGTGTGATGCTCTCGCGGTGCATGAAGGCATCGTTGCCTACGATGATTGTGTGCGCCTCGGTCGTCACCTTGACACCGTGGCCGGCAATCTCCTGATGGTCGACTATCTCGTCGTGGAGTCGGCTCGGAAGTTGCTGCGAGGCATCAATGATCGACCGGGCTATCGGGTGGTTTGAATGAGTCTCGGCGAGAGCCGCGAGCATCAGGACCTGCTGCTGGGAATACCCGATGCGCGCAACCGTCTCCTTCACCCGGAACACTCCTTTGGTGAGTGTGCCGGTCTTATCGAAGACAACGGTCTTGACACCTGCCAGTGCATCGAGAAAGTTTGAGCCTTTCACGAGTATCCCGCGACGCGACGCGGCGCCGATTCCGCCGAAATAGCCGAGGGGAATCGAGATAACCAACGCGCAAGGGCACGAAATCACGAGTAGCACCAGAGCGCGGTAGACCCAAGTGCCGAGGGTTTGCCCGCTCACAAACAATGGCGGCAGAATCGCAACGCACATCGAGAGAAGAACGACCGCCGGTGTGTAGTAGCGCGCGAAGACCGTAACGAATTGCTCGGTTTTTGCCTTCCTGGCGGTTGCGTTCTCGACCAGGTCAAGAATCTTTGCGATAGAGGAATCAGCATACGCCTTGGTGACTTTGATAGTGAGAAGCGCGGTGGTGTTGATCTCACCGGCGAGAACGACATCGCCGGGCCTGACGGTTGCGGGAACCGGCTCCCCGGTGATGGCCGCGGTATTGACCAATGAGACACCATCCTCGACAACACCATCCAGTGGTATTCTCTCGCCTGCGCGTACAACAATGATATCTCCGGGACGAACGGTTTCGGGGTCGGTTCTCTTCAGCCCGGCATCGGTTTTGAGAGTCGCGGAATCGGGCTTCAGTTCGAGCAGCGATCGAATTGACTTGCGAGATCTGGAGACCGCCAGGTTCTGCAGGAACTCCCCCACCTTGAAGAATATCATCACCCCGACAGCTTCGGATACCGCGTGAATCGCAAATGCTCCGACGGTTGCGATGGTCATGAGCACGTTTTCGTCGAAAAGACGACCCTTTTTGATTGTCCGAAGTGCTCCCAGGAGCACGTTCCACCCGGCAAGCAGATACGCTGAAACTGCGACGACATACTCGCCAATGCCCCAGGGGGTTTGGTGCAGTTGCTGCTCAAAGAGGAGTTGTACCAGGAAGAGAACGAACGCAATGACGATGGTGACGAGTTGCTTGCTGGCACTGAATTGCTCCGGGGCGCCTCCGAGCCCTCCACGGTGCCGGTCTGCAGATTCCCGCGCAACAATATCAACCTCTGGTTCGATTCTCTTGATCTCACGACGGACGGCCTCCATGTTGTCGGTTTCGATATGCAGAGTGAGCGTCGCGAAGTCGACTACCGCAGCCTTGACAGCTGGATGCTTGTTGAGGGCGCTCTCTATAGTGGCCGCGCAATTTGCGCAGTCGAGATTCACTATGTCGTATTTCGTCATCATGTGTGTCCCTTTCGCCCGGAAAGCCACGCCTTCGCTGTAGCGGCGACCAATCCCAGCGAGACCGGCGCGCCGCCCGCCTCTCCCTTCTCAAAGTCGTTATGGGATTGCCCCATCTGATTGGTGACGTAGGCGAAGCAGACGACGGGCCGACCCCGGGCTTCGGAGAAGGCGTAGAGCGCGGCAGCTTCCATCTCAACGGCGAGAATACCCTCCGAACGCGCCTGCTCGATGGCAACACCGGTCTCCCGAAAAGGCGCATCGGTAGTCCAGGTGGTGCCTCTCAGAACTGGCGTTGTCAGCCCGACAAACGCGTGCGAGAGCATGGCCAGGTGGCGGGCGCCGATTGACGCGTAGTCGGACGGGGCCATGTAGTGATAGCTCGTTCCCTCATCTCTCAACGCGCGTTCAATGAGCACGAAGTACGGTGTCCCTTGCCGGGGAAGGATCTCCCCCGAAGAGGTGATGCTGATCAGCAGCCCGCAACCAGATGCGAAGAGCTCCTCTGCCACCAGAACCGCAAATGGGGCGCCCACCGCAAGCCCAACAATGCCCAGCGTAATGCCATCGTATTCGAAATCGTACAGTTCCGTGTGATAGCAGGCCCAAGAGGCGTTCAGCCGAGCACCGTTGGTTAAGCGCAGGTACCGGACAATGTCGCCATCGGGGTCCAGGATACAGATTGACGGGACATTGCCGTCGGAAGTACTCTTCTGGCGCTTAGCTTCCCGCAACAGATTCTCCGGCTTGAAGACTGACTCGCGCTCGTAGTGCTTGTGTCGCAGGATAGGGGGAAGGTCAACGTGCATGTGTGAGCGCACTCAGATCCTTTCGGCTGGGATACGCAGGGTCTTGCTTCCGAGTTCCAGCAGAATCCGCAGGAACTCGCGCTTGACTCCGAAAGGTGAAAGCCACCACTGCTCAAAAAGAACTTTGCCCCAATGCCACACTCTGCCCGTTTCCCGCATGGTAAGACGAGGTGACGGCTCGGCGAAGAACTCACCGAATGCAAAACCGGCTCGACCAGCTCCCGCCTCCAAGGCGCAGTAGCCGATGCCACCCAATTCAGATGAGGGCGTCTTGCCGTTGATCTCGTCTGCGATGCGATGGGCCACAACCTCAGCCTCGGTGTGAGCGAATACTCCAGCCTTTGGAAGCATCAGCGGCACTTCGGCCTTCCAGCGGCCCGGAATGGAAACTGCCGCAATATCCCCAATCGCGTAAACACCCTCGTGCTTGGTTCTCAGCGTACGGCGGTCGACGGGTATCCAGCCGGCCTCGTTGAGCAGACCCGACGTTCTAGCAACCTGGGGAGCACGGTGCGGTGCAATCGCTACAAGCAAGTCATAGCCAATGGGCTCTTTGCCTTGAAAATGCAGCTCACGCGCCGATGCATCGACGGAAACCAGCTTGTGCAGCGGATGAAAGCCAATGCCCTTGCTTTCGAGCATCTGCTTGAGAGCGTCTCCCAGCATGGGTCCCGCCGTTGGCATGGGCTGCGGCTCAGGCGTAAACAGATGGATATTGACACTGCCCAATTGCCCTCGTTTCCGGAAGAAATCGGCCATGAGCATGACTCCCTCATGCGGGGAACCCGGACACTTGTAGGGAAGCCCGCCGACTGCAAGCGCGATCTTTCCGCCATGAAAAGAGGAAAGCGTTTGATGCAGTTTCTTAGCACCCTCAAAGGTGAAGAATGTCGGCGTGTCATCGGTCAGCCCCGGGATCGTCTCCGGGGCAAGCTCTGCACCGAGAGCGACGATCAGATAGTCGTACTCCAATGTGCACGAATCCGTCTCAACGCGCCTCTTGTCAGTATCGATTCGCCGTGCTTCGGAGAGAACCACTTCGATGCCGCGGCGAACCAGTCGGGTGACATCGATCGAGATATCTTCGGCTCTTCGATCTCCGGTCATCAGCCAAAGAAATGAAGGTGGAAACGAGTGGATGGGATCGCGTTCCACCAGGATGACTTTGTGCTCGTGGGACAACAGCCCCCGCAAGGCATTGGAAGCAATCAATCCGCCTGCACCTGCGCCCAACACCACGATTGTCTTGCTGCTCATAGATCGATCCCTCTCTTGTAAGGATGGCGTGCCGCGGGAAGGACCAATGGGCATTCCACCCGCGCTCGTGGCAGAATCGAGATCAGACTCCTGAGAAACGTCCTCAGAACGTCACAACCTTGTCCGCCCACTCTACCATGTTGACACAATCGACCATGGTCGAGAGCGGGCACGCCTCGGAACCGTTCATCTGACGCGATTTCAGGCAAGTACCACAAGCCAATACCGTGCCACCCACGTCAAGATAGGCCTTGAGTTGTCCAGAGACATCGTATTTCTCATGGGTGAGATTCTCGCATTCGACAGCCTCTCCCATGAGAAAAACCTTGACCTCATGGCCATTCTTCTTTGACGTTGTGGCGAATCGGAGCGCGTTCCAGGCCTTCTCGAATTCCTTTGTCTCCAGAATGATGCCGAATTTCATTGTGCGCCTCCAGGTAGAAGTTTGTAGATATGTTCCGAAATGTCCTCTTCTGAAATGCCGGGATAATGCGTCGAATGTGCCCTATTCTCCAGAACCTGCGGCGTTTTTATCGGGAACATCCGCGAGACTATCGAGAACGATGTCAATTTCGTGCTCGGTAGTGAACCTGCCGAGACTGAAGCGGACTGTCGTCGCGTTCTCGGCTGCGCTCACCCCCATGGCCTTCAACACCGGCGAAACGGTCGCTGCGCCGGAGTGACAGGCCGAGCCGGCCGAGACGGCGACACAACCAAGAGATCTCTGGATTGCCCCGTCCGCAAACCCCAGAAAGCTGATGAACAGCGTATTGGGCAGTCGACTACTCGGGTGCCCGTTCAGGCGTACTCTATCGCCGAATATGGACCGGATGCCCCCGTGCAGGCGCATTGTCAGACTGCGAATCGTAGTGCCGTTGAGCAACCCCTCAGCCAACTGGCAGGCTCGACCAAGACCAACATCGAATACCACGTTCTCCGTTCCGGCCCTTCTGCCGGATTCATGGCCTGCGCCATGGATAAGCGGCTCGATGCAGAGCCCATCTCTGATATAGAGCGCGCCGATCCCCTTGGGTGCGTACAGCTTGTGACCCGCCACAGTCAGAAAGTCCACACCCAGATCATCCACCCGAACAGGGACCTTGCCAACTGATTGAGCCGCGTCGGTGTGGAGGAGCACGCCCCTCTTGCGGCATACCGACGAGATTGCCGAAATGGGCTGTATCGTTCCAGTTTCGTTGTTCGCGTGCATGATGGTAACGAGAATCGTCTTGTTCGTGATCGCTTTCGCCACATCATCCGGATCGACTGTCCCGTATTTGTCAACCGGAAGGTAGGTGATCGTGTAGCCGTTCTTTTCGAGAAACCTGCACGGGTTCAGCACTGCCGGGTGCTCGATTTGGGAGGTGATAATGTGGTTGCCCTTGGCATGAAGAGTGCAGGCGACTCCCTTAATCGCCATGTTGTTGGATTCGCTTCCACCACTTGTAAAGACTATTTCGGAGGGTTTTGCGCCAAGCAGACTTGCCACTTGCGCGCGCGCCGTATCGACGGCTTGTCGGGCGAGCAGGCCGTACTGGTGACTGCTCGATGGATTGCCGAAATTACCCAGGATATAAGGAAGCATGGCATCGGCGACGGCTTTGTCAGTAGGCGTCGTGGCGTTGTAGTCGAGATAGATCATGTGCGTTCCTTCGAGTGCTACGACCTGTCAACTGCTCGTCCTGACAGTTACTGACGGAGCATCGCCCCGCTGAAACGCCCGTTGCGGGTCAGAGCGATGCAGCGAACGCGCTTGAGATGTGGCGGTTGTCCAGGCGCGTCCGGAGCCGTCACTCGTCCGGCGGCAAACCAAGGCAAGCTCACCTTGCGTCCGATTGCGGCGATAGGATCATAGCGTCATTCCGGATCTTGCTGAGGAGAACTTCTCTCATAATGTCGCAGGCCTTGGTAATGCGGTGATCGGACAGGCTGTAGAAGACATTGGTCCCTTCTCGCCTCGATTTCACGACACCCTTCTGCACGAGTACGGCCATGTGCTGCGAGAGATTCGCCTTGCTCACCACAATCTTACCCAACAGCTGGCTTGCAGACAATTCCGCCCTGCCCCTCAAGGAGTCGATGATTTCGAGTCGTTTGGGGTTGGAGAATGTCTTGCAGATGTCGGCATGTCGGACGAACAGATCTGACATAGTGACTACCTATTCTGCATGGTTAAGCAATAAGACAGTTTAGAAACATGTTAACAATATAGTCGAATCAACCTCTGAAGTCGACCCCCATCCGTCGTTTTGATCGACACCACTCGACCGTGCCTCAGTCAAACCGGCATAGGCTGTCACCGCCGCGAAGCGGCGCTGGGTGGGTCCGTTGGGGTCCGGCGGTAACACCTGGTATCGCAGGCGGGCAGCACAGACCGAACAAATGCGCAGCAACTGGGCCGGGTATGGCGAGGAGATCAAGCAGTTGGAGAAGGTGCTGTCGGAGCTGTCGGCGCAGGCTCGGTGAGGTGCGCCTCCAATGTTGTCTGTGGGCACAACGACTCCTGCATCGCTCGAGTGAGGTGGTGGCGCGACTGCACGCCACCCGCCTCGCTGGATCCGCATTGCATCCACAGTTAAAACCGAGCTGCCCTACGATGCGCAGAAGACACTCCCAGAGTCTGAAGCAGCTACTTTGCTTTTGGAAACACTAACTCCATATTCAGTCCAAAAATGGAAACTCAAACTCCATTTCATGCGATGAAGACTCTCTCCCGGCTTGTGCGGGAGCCCGATCAGAGCACTTCCTCTTCGGGCTTCGCGGTATCGCCTTGACTTTCATTGGCAGTTTGGTTATATTACCAATAGACATTTTAGCCACGGAGTGAATGTATGAACAGACAATCGCTGGCCAAATACGAATCCAAGGCAACGATCATCAAGGCCATGGCTCATCCAACTCGCCTGATGATGATCGAAGAATTGTCTAAGCAGGAACACTGTGTCTGTGAGCTGACTGAAATGATTGGAGCTGATACCTCCACAGTCTCGAAACACCTGGCAATTCTCAAGAACGCTGGAGTTGTGGCTGACGAAAAGCGGAGCCAAATGGTCTATTACAGGCTGACAATGCCATGTACTCTCAATTTTCTCTCGTGCCTTGAAACAGTTATCCAAGATAGGGCGAAAGAGCATTTGGCCATGGTGAGCTGATTTTTTTAGGTGGTACTTGGTTATTTCACCAAATAAGCAAAGAGGTGCGTAGATCATGGATTGGAAAAAGGAATCGAAACCCCTACTCACCATTGTAGCAGTTTTCCTGGCGATGTTCTTTCTGCCGATAGGAATCCCACGGTTTGACAATGCAGTTTTCGAGGCGCTTCAGCTCGTAAAATGGTACGCGAGGGAGCATGTCCTTCTTTGCTTGATTCCCGCATTCTTCATTGCCGGTGCTATTGGCGTATTTGTGAGCCAGGCGTCGGTCATGAAATACCTTGGGGCCAAGGCGAACAAGATTCTTGCCTATGCAGTAGCTTCAGTTTCAGGAACGGTGCTGGCAGTCTGCTCCTGCACGGTGCTGCCGCTCTTCGCAGGCATTTACAAAATGGGCGCAGGCATCGGTCCCGCATCAGCCTTTCTCTATTCAGGACCCGCCATCAATGTTCTGGCGATTGTCCTGACAGCCCGTATTCTCGGGTTAGAGATGGGCATAGCACGGGGCGTGGGTGCGGTACTCTTCAGCATTATAATCGGCATCGCAATGCATCTGATTTTCCGCAAGGAAGAGGCTGCCAGGATAGCCGCTCAGATAGCAATGCCTGATGCGGAAGTAACTCGGCCGCTGTGGAAAACCGCAGCGTATTTCTTTGTCATGATCGCTATCCTGGTATTCGCCAACTGGGGCAAGCCAATCCAGGAATCAGGCGTCTGGCATGCGATTTATGGGCAGAAATGGCTCATCACTTCGATCTTCTCGATCATTTTCGGGGTGATTCTTGTCGGTTGGTTAAGAATGGCATGGTGGAAAGTCGTTGCTGCTGCTCTTCCTGCTGCTGCAATTGCGCTGATTGCTCCGCAATTCATACCGCACGAGTTCGTGCCCGTGGCTGCATTTGCGGCAGGTGCTATTGGTCTTTCGATTATCACCAGCACAGAAAAGGACGAGGTAGGCGACTGGTTTTCTTCGACATGGACATTTGCGAAACAGATACTGCCATTGCTTCTGTTCGGCGTCCTTGTGGCAGGATTTCTTCTGGGCAGAGTGGGCCACGAGGGCATTATCCCTTCGGAATGGGTCTCCGCAGCGGTCGGCGGCAACTCGTTCAGAGCGAACTTCTTTGCTTCGGTCGCCGGAGCATTCATGTACTTCGCCACCTTGACGGAGGTGCCGATCTTACAAGGCCTGATCGGCAGCGGCATGGGCAAAGGCCCGGCTCTGGCATTACTTCTTGCGGGGCCGGCGCTCTCACTACCGAGTATGCTTGTCTTGAACGGCATCATGGGATTGAAGAAGACAGTAACATTCGTGACTCTTGTAGTAGTCATGGCAACGATTTCGGGGATGATTTACGGATACTTTTTCTGAAACATGATGATCACCCAAACGGTCCAAAGGGAGCATTGGTGGGGCGGGAGTGTACCAGACGAGCATCGAGGGCCTGGGCAGTTGCGAAGATTCTTCAACATACGGTGGCGCATCCGGGTTCTGAGTGGGTACCCACTGTGGGTGGTACTTTTGGGAGTGTCTCGATCCTCGTTGAGTCCCGGCATCGCCAGTGGTGAGAGCAATACGGAATGCCTCGCGCAAAGACGCCAAGACGCAAAGGGGAGAGAGAAATGCAGGAGAATGGCATTGAGAGGAATGTGGCTGACGCTGCCATCGTCTTTAGCTTCGGTGCGGTGCTGATGAAAGACACCATGGTCCCTGCGGTGAACGGACTCAATGAGTCCTGACCCATCTTCCTTTGCGCCTTGGCGTCTTTGCGCGAGAACCGCTTGTCGGTGTTCGTAGGGATCAACAAGTCATCAGCATTCAGGGCAGAGCGACAGGAGCACCAAGTCCACAATCTGTTGTGGCTACCCACTGGAAACCCGGACTACCCCAGAAGACATAAAACCTCACCTTGACATGTACAACCAGGAGGACCCATGAAGAAAATCCAGATTCTCGGAACCGGCTGCCCTAAGTGCAAGAAACTCTTTGAAGCAGCTCAGCAGGCGATCAAAGATGCTTCAATCGAAGCAGAGGTGACCAAAGTGGAAGACATAAACGAAATCATGAAGTACGGAGTCATGATGACTCCGGCGCTTGTGGTCGATGGAGTTGTGAAGACTGTTGGACGGATACCTCGACCGGATGAAATAAAAGCGATGATAGCATAGCGCCTTTTTCGCAGTAGAATGATTGAATGTGACAGACTGAACTGATTCTGGATATATCAACGGAAAGGATTGAAAAATATGAGGGCTTCTAAATTGGCGAAACACAAAGCGACGATTCTTCTTGGAGCAATAGTTGTGGTAGCAGTCTTCCAGGCATTTTGTCAAAATACCCAGGTGCCGAAATCACAAGAGCCCGCTGCTCCCGCAGTCAGCCAGAAGACTCCAGATGCATCGGTTGATTCGACTACTGTATCACAAAACGCTCAGAAGAAGCTTATGGTGTACTATTTCTACACAAGTTATCGTTGTCCTTCCTGCATGATGATTGAAAACCTGACAAAGACAGCCGTACAAACTGGATACAAGGATCTCATCGACAAGGGCCGTGTTGAGTTCAAAGCCATCAACATCGAGCAGAAGGGAAATGAGCACTTTGCTAAAGAATACAAGTTGTATACCAAATCAGTAGTCATTTCCGATCACCAGAACAAGAAAGAGCTGCGATGGAAGAATCTTGACCAAGTCTGGACGCTTTTGCGCGATGAAAACAAATTCATCGATTATATTCAACGCGAAGTAAAAGCCTATCTGGAAGGGTGAATGAATGGAACCGATTTTTATTGACATCGGGGCTGCGCTTTGGCTGGGGATCCTCACCTCGATCAGCCCGTGCCCTTTGGCCACCAACATAGCTGCGATTTCCTATGTCGGGCGCAAGGTGGAGAAACCCCGCCTCGTTCTTTTCGCGGGATTGCTCTATACTCTTGGTCGCGCACTTGCCTACATCGCAGTAGCGGTACTTGTCACACGCAGCCTCCAGTTGATTCCCGGCGTATCCATGTTCTTGCAGAAGTATATGAACCTTGCAATAGGTCCATTGCTAGTGATCGTCGGTATTATGCTGCTTGGCATTTTCAATGCCAGCTTCGGCGGCGGAATGGGCGGAAATCTCCAGTCCCGAGTCGACAAAATGGGCGTGTGGGGCGCCGGGCTTCTGGGGATCGTCTTTGCGCTTGCTTTCTGCCCCGTGTCTGCCGGATTGTTTTTCGGCGCTCTCATCCCGCTTGCCGTCAAGGGAAATGCAGTTCTTATGTCATCGCTCTACGGTATCGGGACAGCAGTGCCGGTTATCGCTTTCGCGCTGATTCTTGCGTTCTCGGCTAACCTCCTCGGCGCCGCGTTCAAGAAACTGACGGCAATCGAAAAATGGGTACGCCGGGCAACAGCAGTTGCCATGGTCGCAATTGGTGTGTATCTCATAATGCGACATAATCTCGGTTTCAGTTTCTAGTACGAAGGATGTTTTGAATGCGAAAACCATACAAAGCAGGAACCTCAGAAGAGACCTATCGTTCACACTCGTTATTTGACAATTCGGCCAAACCGACAAAGACCATGTTTACACATGCTCTCTTATTGTTGGCTTGGATGGCTGTCCTACTGGTAGCGTTGCCTTCCGGCGGTGAACAGCGCATCGTGGGTTTCGAAGAAGCCTTAACGCTTGCCGATAGCATCAATCCCGAGATTCGCAGTGCACGGTCCCGCATCACCGAATTGAAGCACAAGAAACGTCAGATAACGGCAAGCTTGTTCCCGCAAATCGACGCATCAGTAAGCTATACACGCCTTGGGGAAACTCCACCGGGCAAGAAGTACCTTCTCGGTGAATCACAGAATGACATATACACCGATATCACCGCCCGGCAGGCACTATTTGACGGCGGAAGATTCCGATATCAACGGGCAGCCATCGACAAACAGATTACAGTGGAAGCCCGAAAACTCGATCAGAATCTTCGCACTATTCGAACCGCAGTGGCTCGTGCCTGGCTTGAAGCAATGCGATCGCGTTATGGAATTGTGATTCAACGGGATTTCATAAGCCGGTTACAGGAGCAACAGGCACTATCCGAGTTGCTTTATTCCTCCGGCAAAGTTTCCAACCTCGACGTTCTTCGCATAAAAACGCAGATTCTTTCCGCACAAGGACAATTGCGCAGTCTGGATGCAGCATTGTCCATCAGGCTTCATGCGCTTGCACAGGCAATTGGGACTTCGGAATTGCTAGCAGTCCCCGAGAAAGACGACGATCTGATCGACCAACAACCGTCGCTGCCTGCAATTGTTTGTGATGAAGAAGGCGCTGTCGACATGTCTCCTGAAGTGAATGCGGCCAATGCCGCCTATGAGAAATCGCTCATCGACAAACGCGTACTACAAGCTGAATACCTTCCAACTCTTTCGGCTCGGGCAGGATTCAGCCTCGAAGACAATACCCCCCTTCCACGAAACCCGTATTGGAGTGCCGGTGTCGTTCTTAATGTCCCCATCTTCAGGGGCGGAAGCGTCAAGGCACAGATCGCCCAGGCGCAGGAGCGAACATTCCAGGCATCACAGGCAATCGAGAATGCAACGATCTCCTTTGCCGCGCGAATCCGCTCCGCCGTCGAAACGGCCAGAGAGAAAAACGAAAAGATCGCGATTGTCGAACAAACCTGGGAAGCAGCACAAGAAACCAGTGCAGCAGCGGACCTGCGGTATTCCAGCGGCAAACTGAGCGCTTTCGAACTTATTGATGCACAGAATGTGCTTGCACGTACACGCCAGGACGTTATCAATGCCCGAATCGATTATCAAATCGCATTGGAGGAACTGGCTACGCTGTGCTCATCGAAAACTGCCAATAAAGGAGCGAAATAGATGAAATCGATTCTTGCACTTGTATCAGCAGCAATTCTGTTGATCTCAGGATGTTCCGACAATTCAGACAAAAGGAAGATCGCCGCCCCGTCAACTCAGCAACCGAAGAAAAAACCAGGCGTGAAGATCGTCAAGATTGCGCTACAGCCTTTGAGCGTGACAATCAAGACAGGTGGGACAATCGAATCGAACATGCAGACGACGATCAATGCTCCTGCCGAAGGCATGATTGAATCACTCAACGCGAATGAAGGCGATCTCGTTTCGCAGGGAGCGGTGCTTGGGTATGTGGTTTCGTCCGACCAGCAGAACATGCTCGCCCTGACCCGCAGCGATCTGGAGCGTGAGAAATCGGCAGCAGGAGGAGATGAAAATGCTGAACCGGTCAACTCGGCCCGCACAAAGCTTGAGATGGCCAAGGGGCTGTACAGGCCGTTTCCCGTAGTGAGTCCCTCGAACGGTGTTGTGATCTCCAAGTCCGTCGAGATTGGATCATCTGTCAATGCACGACAGCCTATGATGGTGATTGCAGACTTGCGGCAACTTGTCGTGAAGACAGCGGTTGCGGAACGATTCGTCTCTTCGCTACGCACTGGCCTGAAAGTCCGTTTACACATACCCGCGCTGGGTGATTCGGCAATTATTGGACAGATCAGCCTGGTCAACCCGGCGGTTGACGCCGGATCCCGAACCTGTGGGATCGAAGTTTCCCTGCCACGCCACAAACTTATCAAACCGGGAATGACGGCCGTCTGCGACATAGTTATTGCTTCAAAACCGTTGGCAGTCGCAGTCCCGCACGACGCGGTAGTTGTCAAACCCAACGGCGACAAACTTGTCTTTACAGTCCGTGATAGTACGGCGTTTGCCAATAAGATTACTACCGGCCTCGAAACCAATGCGCTTGTCGAAATCCTTTCCGGTATCAATGCCAATGACCTCGTGGTAGTCGCGGGTAATGAAAGCCTCAATGATGGCGCGGAAGTGAAGATTTCGCAACCCAAAACCGGCGCGCAGCAGAAGAGCGGGAGCAATCGATGAAACTATCCGACACCGCGATCCTCAAACCCGTTTCCACACTCGCTATCGCAGCCGCGCTCTGCGTTGTCGGGATCTACTCCTTCACCGGTATTCCCGTCAACCTGCTGCCCGATATCACATACCCACTTGTCAAGGTGTATGTATACTGGACAGGTGCAACGCCCGAAGAGATCGAGGACAATATCGCCGACGTCATCGAGCCGAAAATGGCGACTGTCGACGATCTGGACTACCTCGAATCGAATATCGTTGAGGGCCAATACCAGCTTCTGGTCAATTTCACCTACGACGCCGACCGGGATGTCGCGTACCAGGACGTGTTGGCCAAAATGGGTCTTGTCCGCAAGAAACTGCCCAAAGACGCCGATGAGCCTCAGATACTCAAAGCCGACCCCTCGCAATTGCCGGTTATCGATCTCATGGTAACATCGAAGAGCATGGACATGACCCGCTTGCGTTCCTGGGTCGAAAACGAGCTTCAGTACGAGTTCTCCGCCGTTGAGGGAAGCGCCGGTACCGAAGTTTCCGGAGGCAAGAACAGAGAAATCCGGATTCTGCTCGACCCCTACCGCATGCAGGCAACCGGCGTCACCATTGACAAGGTGGCCCAACGACTGCGTGACGAGAATCTCGAGCTCGCCGCGGGCCGCGTGATAAGCGGCAAGAAGGATTTCACGGTACGGTCCCTGTCTCGATTCAGTAGCATCGATGAAATCGCATCGATCGTGATTGAGCCCGACAAGTACGGTGCTTCGATAATGCTCAAGGATGTCGCTGACGTCAAGGATGCTTCGGCAATTCAGCGCATAGTCACGGGCCTTGGCGGCGCCGAAGGTGTCAAAATTTCAATATTCAAGCAGGCGGCAGCCAACACGATCACAGTCGAGGAAGGCATCCAGAAGAAACTTACCGAGGTTCGCAAGCGGCTTCCCGTCGGAGTATCCGCAAGCATTTCCTACAATCAAGCAACCTACATCCGATCGGCCAACAAGGGCGTGCGCGACACAGCGGTTCTTGCGGGAATACTGGTGCTTCTGGTAACCATTGTCTTCCTCAGCGGGTGGCGCCAGGTAGTCATGATTGCTCTGACCCTCCCGGTATCGCTGCTGGGAACCTTTGCCTGCATGAAATTGCTCGGCTTTTCGTTTAACATACTTTCTATGGGCGGCCTCGTTGTTGCATTTACGGTCATCCTCGACAACGGCCTTGTCGTACTCGAAAACATCACCCGACTTCGCGGCGAAAATAATAGCGACCCTATCAGGACAGGAACCAATCAGGTCGCAAAGCCGGTCTTTTTTTCCACGCTGACATTCATAGCTATCTTCCTGCCGTTTCTCATGGTTCCCGGCTTGACCTCGCTGCTCTTCAGGGAGCTTGTCATAACAGTTGCCATTGTCGTTGCGTTCTCACTGCTCACATCACTCACGATCATCCCAGCGCTTTCCCGTCTGCTGTTTACCAATCGCGACAATGCGACCAGCACTGAATCCAAAGGACCAGGCCTATCCGACCGTGTTATGGGGGCCATCACTGCGCGCTATGCCGGATTTCTGAGATTCATATTGCTGCGCGGAAAAGTCGTCTCGGTTCTGCTGCTCACTTGTATGCTTGGGCTCTCTATTCTCTGGTGGAAGAGCCTGGGGAGTGAATTTCTGCCTAAAGCCGATGACGGCATGATAACGGTCAAGGTGAAGCTTCCCACCGGATCGGCCATGCAGCAGACTGCCCAGGTGCTCAAGAGCATCGAGAAATCCCTTGTGGAGTTACCGTTTGTCGAGTCCTACAACACGCTTATCGGTGGCAGAATCTGGGGTCTGGTGACAACTGAAATGGCCAATGAGGGCGAAATCGGTATCCAGCTTGTTCCCAAGGGGAAGCGTAATATCGCCACCGATGCGTATGTGGAAAAATACCGACAGCAGGTCGTTCAGAGCGTAAAATATCCCGGTGTCATAGTCAAAGCGTTTCATACCAAGATGAAGGGTATCCGCTCGACCGGTGATTTTGATATCGAAGCCGAGGTGTATGCACCTAAAACAATCGAGTTACCACAGCTCTTCGCCGCCGCACAGAAGGTTATGGCAACGGTGAAGGACGTGGACGGAGTCGGCAATCTCGACATGTCAATCGACCTGACCAAACCGGAATATCATTTTGTTGCCGACCGTGAACGATGCGCCGATCTGGGAGTCACACCGGCGCAGGCAGCGCAGGCGCTTCGCGCGCTTATCGATGGACAGGTTGCCACAACCTACGAGGACGACGGATTCTTCTATCCGGTCAGGGTTATGGTAGACGAAAGCAAATTTGGCGGTGTTCAGGATATCCGCAACGTGCCTTTGCCGGTGAAGAACGCGACAGTGCTTCTGAGCGATCTGGGTACGGTTGAGCGTCGCGTGGGCCCAGTGGGAATCGATCGAAAGAACCAGATGCGGCTCATCAAAATCAGCGGTACGGTCGTTTCGGGTGACGTAGGCACGGTGACCGACGAGGTGTACGCGAAGCTTGCCGGGGTCACGCTTCCTGCCGGTGCGTTCATCAAAGCAGGCGGGCAGGCCCAGGCCATGCGCGAGAACAACGCTGCCATGATGACCGTGATATTGCTCGGGATTTTCTTCGCATTCATCTTGCTGACCATCCAGTTCGAGTCACTGCGGCTCCCGCTGATTGTCTTGCTGGCTATCCCGTTTGTCATGACCGGATTTATCGGCGCGCTCTATCTTGCGCGTGTGCCGCTGGGTGTCACGGCCATTATCGGCATCGTAGTCCTGCTGGGCATGCTTATCAATCATTGGGTGCTGGTCTTGTCGTTCATGGAAGAGCACGCAGCAAGCGGCAAGAACATCCTTGATGCCGTTGTCACGGCGGCCTCGCTTCGATTGCGGCCGATTCTCATGACTTTTCTTACCGATGTACTCGGGCTGATGCCGTTTCTTCTCAACATTGGCGAAGGTACCGAGATGCTGCGACCACTCGGTATAGCGGTGATTGGGGGGATTACTTGGTCACTGTTGGTGACATTCATCTTTGTGCCGATTGTCTTCTATGCCGTGAATGGCGCAAGAAGAAACCATCAAATGGAGGGATCGCATGAGCAATGAAGCAAAGCCAATGGAACCTGCGTTCAGAGCAGTTTCCTGCTCGGGCGCGTCAAACGCCGGAGAATATGCCGACAAAGTCACCCGAGCGCTCGATGTGGCTGGCGTAGTCAACATGAACTGTCTCACCAAGATCGCCATCAACGACACGGCGCTTATTGACAAATACAAGGCGGCGCCCGGGAAGGCGATTGCCATTGACGGATGTCCTGTGCACTGCGCGAAGAAGATCCTCGAAGCCGCTGGTGTTCACGGTTCTGCTCACGCGACAATGACAGACATGGGCGTGAAAAAAGGTGAGACGCCGGTAACCGCACTCGTGGTGGATAGGATTGCGGCGGATATTACGAAGCAATTGGCCGGGAAAGGGGTGCAGTAGATGGATCCGCGTGAATACAGCGCAAAGCTCACATCTCTGATTGGACTCACATCACCCTTACTCGCCGTGAAGTTCATTTCACCCGGCCAGGCAGAACCGGGAGAATGGTCAACCGAGAAGAAACTGCGTTTTTGCCAGGCGCTCATGCCGGCACGAAAAGGTGAGATGTTTGCCTTGACACCGGAGAACATCACCTGCCCTGCTTCATCCGTTTCCATATATAGTACCCCGCAGCAATCAGCGCCATTCCAGAAATGGCGACGTCAAGGAGGGTATATGATATGCGGACAACGCTTTTAATTGCATCGAATTTTATCAGCATGAATCCTCCCGAAACGCAGGCAAGTGCCAGCAACACCGCAAGCACTTTGAAAAAAACGGCGCCTGCGCCGCCGTTTTTCAACCAATCGCCAAGTGCCGCCGCCGCCGCCGCGAAAACCAGGACGGTTATGACAAAATGGTTTTTGTCAAGCCACAGTCGATCTGGAAGGATGTAACTGTTCAGATCTGGTTTGATATAGACCACCGCCAGACCGATGGCCGCGATGCCGTATGCCACACCCGGCAGAAGCGGCTCGGGCAATCCGTATCCAAGGCGTCTGGCAAGCGCGCAGACCCATGCAATCAATAAAACAGCCCCGAGGAAAAACGCCGCCGGATACTCGAATGTTTTGACATATTCCTCCCTGATCGCAGACAGCCATACCGCCGTGGCGCCGATCCCCAGCCGCCGGTGCTGTGACTCGTATATCGGCTTGCCGTCTTCGCCGAACGGATACCTGACCACCTGACCGTAGAACATCCATGAGGAAAGCGAATGGCACTCGACGCACCCCTTTGAACCGAGACCGGCCCGTGCGGGAAACACATCGTGGCTGTATTTGTATACCGACGCATAGGGCGACGATTCAAACGGCTCCCGCGCAATGGTCGTGAATGCGGTCCCGCTGGTATACACCCGGTCGTTGTTGACCCATACGATACGCTTTCCGGCAAGGTCATAGCCTTTGTCGGCGCATAAGCGGCTAACGCTCGCCAGGAACGCGTCAATTTCGGGGGGCGCATTGACTTCTGAAATACTGTCGCCGTTGTCGTCCCTGACTATCGATAGTTCCGGATACCGCGACGGATCGGCGCGGTGCCCGGCCCACATGTCGTACACGTCCTTCATGCGGGGCTGGTGAAGTCCGGGTTTGCCTTCGGACTGGATCGCCGGCCAGGCGCTGTGGACCGGATTCACCGGAAAGATACGACCCTTGTAACGGGCATACCGGGGTCTATACGGGTCGGCCGGCTGGTCCTTCGCTGTAAACATCGCCAGTTCGCCGTAATGGTTCCAATAATTCATGTCCTGGTCGTAAAAGGTCCATATGTGCTTGGGTGGCGGCGTGATTTTCGTTCCCGGGTTATAGACGTCACTTGTCTGCACCTGCGCCGCCTTGACCCGGCGTGCGGGAATATGACACGCCTGGCACGACAGTTCGGTAAGATGAAGCGAAGGCAGCCAGGAATGTTTCGCGATGGGGGCGTTCAGGTATCCGCGGATATGGCAATCTTCGCAGCTCCGCACAGTGTTGTCAAGATCATCCCGCACGAAGCCGGAAGGATCGTCGCCCTTGCCGAACTGATGGCCCTCTTTCTCCCGCGTCAATGCACTCGCCGACATTGACCCGGCAGGATGACAGTCGACGCACTTCATACCGGCGGCAATATGAACGTCGGTCTGCGCCGAAAACGAGGCGCCCCGTTTCTTCCATCCGGGTTTTGCATGGCAATTCAGGCAGACGTCGTTGCGTGGTTCCCGCACCAGATGCATCGAAACACGGCCATCCTTATCGAATCGAGCGGTATCGTAGACAACAGACACGGGAACGCTGTCTTTTATCGAACCCGTTACCCGGGCGAGACCGGATCCGGCCGTGGCAAGCCACCGGAAATTCCATTGCATCAGTTGGCTGTTGCGGGTTTTGTAGTCGTACTCGGGAAGATGGCACAGATTGCAGTCACCCTCAACGACGCCAGAACGGTTCCAGTGCGCCTTGTAATAGTCGCCGTCGAAGTCATTGATTCCGCCAGCCTCATAACCCACGGAATCCATATACCGATCATACCGGTTTCCGTTCCGGTCGACTTCAAGCGGACCACCTCCAGGATGACAAGTTCCGCAGCCATTAGTGATGAAGGTAAAGGAGGTCATGTCCATGCCGGCGGCGGAACTGTTGGTTTTCGGCGAAAGGTAATTGTATAGCGGTGCAGGCGAGCACCAGTTGCCTCCGTAATTGCCGGGGTGCAACGCCCACTGATACCGCTCCGCGTATGTGCCGGTTGCCGGCTCGTCCTTGCCCTGCTGGAAATGGAACCCCCGTGTGATTTTTTCGTAATCATGACATTTACCACAGGTTCGATGTGGTGACAAGGGTCGGTCGGCGCGGATCCCCATTCTGGGATTTATCAGGCTGTCCTGCTCGTCATACAGAAAAAAAGGCGGACACACGCCCGATTTCGTCACCAGCCCGCGGCCGGCTGCCTTCTCCACCGGCTCCTTCTCTTCCAGAATCACGATCGTGACCAATGCCGCAAGAACCACGCCCATTACAATACTGAATCCGATATGCTTCATTAACTTCTCCCGTTTAAACAGTTGAATGCCCTGTCAGATATGATAACGGATTGACGCGCAATACAAGAATTTGTGGCTTGACAAAAAACTCATTGTCTACCCGTCTGCCTGCAGAAGTTTCGAACAAAACAGCAGAAGTGAACACCAGAGGTTCAGCTAGAGATTAGAGATAAAATATGCATTTTCCTACTGTTTCCGCTACTGTTGGCGATGGCTGAACCTGCAATGTGCAAGGAGTATGCTGGCGTCTTCTCTGGGCGCGCGTCTTTCGGCGCAAGCCCAGTACAATGGCTTCTATCGCACGGAGACGGACAGCCTCGGCCTCGACGTGGTGCGGCTATCCAGCAGGCTGGAGGGTTTCGGGGGCAATGAGAAGTTCACGGGGCGGCTCAGCGCTGAATGGATGGGAGACCGGTACGTCAAGGCGCAGCAGCTCGATCGCGTGTGACATAGAATTTGAGTGTCTCGGTAAGCGCGGCCATAAGATTGTGAATGCTGGAAGCGAATGCCCATATCAATCAGGAGTCTCTATACTTACATTTTCTTCACCGCCTGAATATCCGCAGAAACCACATAGTTCTCCGCCCCACTCCCCGGAGCCCAATCCTTGATAAAGGATTTACTCGCGTCCTTAGGCGTGACTCTAATGTCGCTGAAACCGGATCTTTTCAGCATGGCAATGACTTCATCACGTGTTGAGGCTCCGGCGATACACCCGGCGTGAAGCACAAGATCGGCTCGCACATGTTCTGGTATTGGTGCAGATGCTATGACATCGGAAACTGCGATGCGTCCGCCAATCTTCAGCACCCGGAAGCACCCGAGGCAAGAGCGACGTTTGCGTAGTTCTTACGGACTGCATTGCGCACTTCATCATCTTTCATTGTCGGCATGATCGGTCCTTTCGTGTCGGTGTATTGGTGTTCGTTTGCTGCTGCTCAGGTCCTCGTTGAGCGTCCAGAATGCGGTCGCAGTTCAAGCAAGGATTTTCCCATCTACGATTTTTACTGTCCGCTGCGCCATTTGTGCAATATTCGGATCATGGGTTATCATTATTACCGTTGTTCCGGTTGCATGTTGCCGCTTGATAATATCCATAACCTCTTTGCCCGTATCGGGGTCAAGGTTTCCTGTCGGTTCATCAGCAAGGATAAGGCGCGGCTTTTTAACTAATGCCCGTGCAAGTGCGACTCGCTGCTGCTGACCTATGCTCAGCTCCGACGGCAGGTGGTCTTTTCTATCGGTAAGTTCAACCTCCGCCAGAATGCTGTCCACGAGCTTGGTATCTGCACTCCCATTATTTGCGAGTGAGAGTCCCACACTGACATTTTCATACACGGTAAGATACGGTACCAGATTGAACGATTGAAACACAAATCCGACGCTCGTTCCGCGCCAATGCGAACGCTTTGATAAATCCCAACCGTAAATGGACTCGTTATTCCAGGATACAGAGCCCTCATCGGGGTGACTCATGCCGCCAAGCGCAAGCATCAGTGTGCTCTTACCGCTTCCGCTGGGACCAATAATACTGAGAAAATCACCTTTCGCAATTTCTATTGAAGCATTGTTGAGCGCCTTCACCGTTCCATGTTTGCGTCTAAAAATCCTGGATATATTTGTTGCTTTTAACATTGTATTAATCCTCCTTCATGATGAGAGACGGATCTACCTTCGTGGCATTGATTGCCGGAACTGCACTGGCGGCAAAAGCTATAACTGTTGAAATTACTACGCTGTACAAAGCATACATGGGTAAAGGCAATACAGTTACTCCAGCAATGCGCGGGCCGAGTATCATGGCCAGAACAGAGCCGAGAATATATCCAAAGACGCCACCCGCGAGTCCGATAATGAGCGCTTTAAGCAGAAACAGTTTCAGAATCCAGGATGAATTGGCTCCCATTGCCATGTAGATGCCGATTTCACGGCGGCGCTCATAGACATTTGCGAACATGTAGTTAGCGATGCTTGCTCCGCCCACAACCAGTATCACCACCAGCATGATAAGGGATATTCGTTTCATGATCGTGTTAGACCTGATCTGCGTTGAAACAATCTGACTTATCGTAACAACCTTGGCGTCGGGAAGCAGCTTATTGAGTTGCTGAATAAGCCCGGTCGAAATGGCTGAACAGCAGCCGACGATTTCTATGGAATGCAATACCGAGTCCTTTCCTGCCAGTTTCTGTACCGTGCGAAGATGGGCGAACAGCCGTCCATCATCAACAGTCCCTGTAATCGGCAGAATGGCTTCGGCGAAAAACCGCTTGCCCAGAACAGTGAGTGAATCACCTTCCTTGATCGACTGCGTGGAGGCGATATCGGCCCCCACAAGTACCGCATCCGGAGCAAGATCCTCGATAACGCGCTTGCGCACAAGCGTTTTAGACGAATCGTTTATTCCTGGAATGTTGGCAGTAACGCCACACCCTTGGGGATGAGTAAAAACGCCCAGGCTTGTTTGCCAGGTAGCCTTTGACTTGAATTCGCTGCGCGGCAGAATTCCTGTCAGCGTAGCCTTTCGTGTCCCCATGTCAACTGGCAGACTGAACTTGGGCGACAGATTGTCAAGGCCTTGAATGCCCGAACTGGTAAGCACCGACACATAGCTCTCGGGAATCTCCGACTGTTGAAAATCGGCGCTGTAATAATCCTGTACAGTGGCATCCTTTGCCAGAAGCAGAATATTCGCGCCCAGTGCATCAAGTTCTCCAGCCACCGCTTTCTCGGAGTAATGGGTCGTGCTCTGGATGGCCACCATTACAGCGATTCCGAGAGAAACCGCCACAAGACTTGATATCAATTGACTATTGCGTTGAAATAGCTCACGGAAGACAAGTTGCTTGATTTTCATGGTTACTTGCCCTCCAGCGCTTTGATTCTTGCATTCTGTGCATTGATCAGAGAGTCCTGCGCAACAATCTTCCGGTTCATTTCTTTCACCGCCTCAATAAGGACTGCGGTAAGTTTGTCGTATTCGACGGATTTGAAGCCGTCCCTGTCGGTATGGACCACTTCGGGCATCACAGTTTCGACATCCTGAGCGATCACGCCAATTTGAGGATCATCGGTGAAAAAACGGCGCGGAAAATCATTTGTATTCCAGGTAAAGGTTATTCCCTGAAGCTTTATTACCTTGTCAAGTGCTGAAGCGATTGGCACAATGTTTTGTTTGAAACGACGATCGGAACAACTGCCAGGGGCACACCCGGTGGCGCAGGATCCTAAGGCTTTCAGCACATCTGCTTTGGTCAATTTGCCCGTAAGTATCTTCCCAATCTTGCCGGGCGGCATAAGTATGACAACAGTTGCTTCGCTTATTGGAGCGATTAATTGGCACTGTTTAACAAAGTCCTGACTTCCGGTGGCTGATGGATCGGCTTTAACTGCGGCAACAAACTGTTTGTATTTCGGATCATTGACAAAATCGTTGACTCCGGCCCACGATTCGGCGCTGAATTTTGTCGACGAATTTTGAAGAGCAACAAGTGCGACTTTTTGCTCCTGAAGCGGTTTTAGTACTTTCAGCATCAGATCTGATACACTCACACTTTGCTTCAGTTGGTCGGCAGTGACATTGGCGGGATGACCGCCAGTCACGACGCCATTGGGAGCCACAACCAGCAGAAGCGGCAACTGTCCTGCCTGAATGCCGTACTTTTCTGCAATTTCCTTGTTAGCTGGGTTGTCGATTGCTGCACCAAAAATCGCGATCTTTTTAGAGGATGATTTCTTGAACGCTGCGATTGTGGAGGTCAGGGATGCATCTTTTGTTTTGTAGAAAGTGAGGAATAGAAACTGGCCTGCGGTGGATGCTTCGGATATAGCCACTTTTGCGTTTGAGGGGACCGCAAAACTGGTTGCGGCACAAAACAGCACACCAGCAAGAATCTTGGAAGGTAGCCTGTTCATGTGAACTCCTTCTGAAACTTGGTTATATCGATCTGAACGGGTATCCACAATTATGCTTTTGTTGCAGACGGGAACCAGTGAGTAGTCTTGTTGGCTATCCGTACCAGCGTCGTCAACAGGCCTCCAATGGTGATGTTGTTGAATTTCGGGATGAAAGTCTTGTTGAAGTACTCCTCTCCTTTGTGCCTGATCGCGTTGTCACAGACGGTAATTACCCAATCAAACGGAATATGCTTGACTTCATTGAGGTGTTTGGATCGGTGATGGGAAATATCAATGCCGACTTCCGCCATCACCTTGACGGCATCCTGATTCAGGCCATGCGTTTCTATGCCGGCTGACCAGGCTTCGATGACTTCGCTCTTGAGATGCCGCGCCCATCCTTCGGCCATCTGGCTGCGACAGGAGTTGCCGGTGCACAAGAAGAGGACCCTCTTTGTTGTCATGGCGATATACCTCGCTCAAGAATGAGAACCGGGAACTATTCGGTTGCACTACGCTGACGTTTGCATAGACTATCCAAGCCTTCCGATGTGATCTCCGCCATTTTTGCGTCGTCGACAAGGACTTGTTTTTCCTGCTCCAGAAGCGAAATTGATAGCTTGATCACTTTGCCGATGCCCTGATCGCTGTCTCTATCGTTCGCCAATCGATAACACCCATCGGCTGTCTTTTCTGCTGTCGACGCAGGCCCGTTGAGCGCACCGCACCGAGGCGCGGGGAGGGGTCCGATGGCCCCTTCCCGCCACCATCACACCGCCGCCTCCCCGGTCTCCCGCGTGCTGATGCGAATGGCGTCCTCCACTGCTGACACGTAGATCTTCCCATCGGCCCGCAGCCCGGTGTGAGCTGCGTCAAGGATTGCCTCCGTCACGGATTGGGCCAGTGCATCCGAGCAGAACACCTCCACCTTGACATGCCGAACCCCGCCTATCGTGTTGTCGACAATGTGCACCGGTCCGTCCTGCCCGCGTGTTCTGCCGAATCCCTTGACGTCGTGGGTACTAACCCCTGTCAAGCCTTCGATCAGGTGCAGTCGCTCGATGACCTCGGTGAGGCGATGGCTCTTGATGAACGCTTCGATCTTCTTCATGCACGACTCCTTTGCGTGTGTCGATATGTGCAAACGTCGATCTGCCGTCCCCATACGACGGACGGACCCCGCGGTCAATTGCCGCTGTCACGCGCCAGCTTCGGCGCAAACCACTCATACAGCGCGGGAATAAGCACCAGTGTCAGGAACGTGGACGAAAGCAGTCCGAAGACCACCACCACCGCAAGAGGCCGCTGCACCTCGGAACCGATGCCCGTGGAAAAGAGCAGCGGCACAATGCCCAGCACCGTGGCCAGCGCGGTCATCATCACCGGTCGCAGCCGCAGCGTACACCCCTCCACCACAGCCTCCCGCGTACTCCTGCCACCCTCCCGCAATTGATTGATATAGGAGACCAGAACCAGCCCATTCTGCATGGCGATGCCGAAGAGTGCAATGAAACCTACCGACGCCGGCACCGAGAGATACTCTCCAGTCACAAAGAGACCGAGAATCCCGCCTATCAGGGCAAGCGGAACATTGATGAAGATCAGCGCGGCACTGCGCAGCGAACCCAGCGACATGAACAGCATGAGGAAGATCAGGCCCAAGGCCACGGGCACGATGAGGGCCAGTTTGGCCATGGCCCGCTGCTGATTCTCGAATTGTCCGCCATACTCCACATAGTAGCCCGGGGGGAGATCGATCTTGGTATCAATCAGTTTCTTGATATCCGCGACCACGCTACCCAGATCGCGACCGCGCACATTCGCGGACACCGTCCAGCGCCGCTGGTTGCTCTCGCGATTGATCTGGATAGGGCCAATCACGTTCTTGATCTGCGCGACCTGGGAGAGCGGCACCTGCAGGCCGTCTGCGGTGTGCACCAGAATGTTGCCCAGCACCTCGGCGTCGTGCCGGTGCCGTTCGTCGAAGCGCACCTGGATTCCGAACCGACGCGTATTGAGGAAGACCTGATCGACGGTTTCTCCGCCAATGGCAAGCTCCACCACCTCCAGAATGTCCGACACGTTCACGCCGTAGCGGGCACAGGCCTCGCGGTCGGCTACGATCTGCACCTGCGGCTGCCCAAAACTCTGATCCGAGGCAAGATCGACCAGCCCTCTCACCGGAGTGATGACCGCTTTGACCTCCTCTGCCGTCACTCTGAGCACGTTGATGTCGTCTCCGTACACCTTGATGGCAAGCTGAGTCTTTACACCCGAGAGAAGCTCGTCGAACATGTTCTGGATCGGCTGGGAGAAGCTGAGTTGGATGCCGGGGTATCCCACCAGGGCTCGATTGATCGATTCGACGAGTTGCTTCTTGTTCTTGTGGTTCTTCCACTCCTTGACAGGTTTGAGCATGAGCTGGATGTGGGCCGAATTGACAGGGTGCGGATGACTGCCCGCCTCGGGCCGCCCGATCTTGGCTATAGTCTGGTCAACCTCCTCAAACTGCTTAACCCGCCGCTCAAGCTTCATCACGGTCTCGGTTGCCTTCTCAAGCGAGATGGACGGCGCCATCACCAGATTGAGCTGGATCACGCCCTCCTCGAGCGTGGGGATGAACTCGGTGCCCAGGCGGGGAACCAGCGCCAGCGACCCGACCAGCGCGGCAACGGTGCCCGACAGGAGCAGAACGCGTCTTCGCAGCGCCCACAGCAGCAGCGGCGCGTATCCGCGCTTGAGCCACTGCATCACCTTCGGGTCCCTCTCCTTCTCCCGCCGCAGGAGGTACGTTGCGAGAACCGGCGAGAAGATGAGCGCTGCGACCAGCGACCCCAGCAGCGCGAATGTGATGGTGAAGGCCATGGGCGCGAACATCTTGCCCTCGACGCCCTCAAGGGTGAACAGCGGTAGAAAGACGATCAGGATGATGCCCACCGAAAAGATGATGGGCCGCGCTACTTCGGTACTGGCATGCAGAATGGTCTCGACGATGCTGCGCGAGCGGTTCTTTGCCTCCGAGAGATGCCGATAGATGTTCTCGACTATCACGATGGATGCGTCGCTGAGCATACCGATTGCGATGGCGATACCGCCAAGCGACATGAGGTTGGCCGACATGCCCGACACCCCCATGCAGATCACTGCAATGAGAGCGCAGATGGGTAGCGAGAGCGCCACAATGAAGGCGCTGCGCAGATTGCCCAGAAAGAGCAGAAGAACCAGCACAACCAGCACGCCGCCCTCCAGCAGCGCCTTCTTGACGGTATGCGTTGCGCGCTCCACCAGTGTGCTCTGACTGTAGTAGGGGACGAGCTTGATGCCCTTTGGCAGCGATCGCTGCACTTCGGGAATCTTCTTCTCCAGCCGCTCAATCACATCGGAGGTATTCTGGCCGTACAGTTTCATCACGATGCCGGCCACCACCTCTTCGGTGCCGTTGCGAGTCACCACACCTCGGCGTATCTCCTTGCCAAAACTGACTTCGGCAACATCGCTCATGCGCACCGGCGTGCCGCTAACCGACTTGACATGGACGTTGCGCAAGTCCTCAAGCTTGTCAAGCAGGCCAATGCCGCGCACCAGGTACTCCTCGGAGCCCAGCACGAGGAATTGTCCGCCGGCGTTTCGGTTGTTGGAGGTGACGGCTGTCACCACATCGTCAAGCGTCAGGCGGTACTTGCTCAGAGCGGCAGGGTTGACCTTGATCTGGTATTGCAGCACGTGACCGCCCATCGACAGGATCTCGGTGACCCCCGGCACGGCCTGCAGTTGGCACTTCACCGTCCAATCATTCACCTCACGCAGATAGGCGTCGAGGTCCTTGCCCTCGGTGTCGATCCCGGGATCGGCGGTGAGGTAGTACATGAACACCTCGCCCAGACCGGTGGATATGGGTCCGAGGGCCGGGCGCTCCTCCATCTCGGGCAGCTCCGCACTTGCCAGGCGCTCCGAGACAATCTGGCGCGCGAAGTAAATGTCAACATTGTCCTTGAAGTACACGTAGATGACGGCCATACCGAATGCGGAGGTTGACTTGACCTGCCGCACACCGGGCAGCCCATTCATTGCCGATTCGATGGGGAATGTGATCAGACGCTCCACCTCCTCGGGCGCCATGCCGTGCGCTTCGGCAAAGATGGGCACCATGATCGGGGAAACATCGGGAAATGCGTCGGTGGGGAGATTGCGGTACTGGTAGATTCCCATCCCGACGATGCCAATCATGCTCAGCACGACAAGCAGCCGGTTCCGTATGCAGAGTTGGAGTAGTCTTTCCATTGTCAGATGATCCTTTGGTATGGGTCTCTATGTCGACGACTCGTTCGTACCGACGACAGCCCCCTCGGTGAGATACCGCGCAGTTCCGAAGAGAGAAGCGCGAGTGAGCGAGAAGGCCGCATTCCCAAGGCTCGCCCCGGTCGACAGCGATCAATGCCCGTGCCCTGCATGGCCACCAAGCGAGCTGGTGACGATCTTCGCCTTCAGCTCAAATGCGCCCTTGTTCACATACTCAGCCCCTGCATCGAGACCGCTGAGTATGCGGGTATGGCGCGCATCGGTGTCGCCCACCGTCACGTCAACGGGCCCGAAGGTGTTTGGCTCGTGTTGCACGAAGACAACGGTCTCGCCATTGACGATTTGCACCGCTTCCTTGTCCACCACAATTCCTTCCTCTCCCTCTCCAACTTCAACGTGGGCGTTCACGAAGGCGCCCGGTCGCCATTTTCCGCCGTTGGAGAGCACAACACGCGCGGTGAGCCTTCGCGTTTCGGGATCCATAACCGGCGTCACGTACCCGATTGTGCCCGACGCAGTCTGGTCCGAGCCCACCGCCGAAATCTGTACCGTCTGACCGGGCTTGACAATAGAAGCATCCTTGGGGTACACGGCCAGGTTCACCCACACGGTCGACAGGTCGGCCAGCATATACACGCTCTCGGTCTCCGACACATGTTCTCCCGGCGCAATGTGCTTCTGGATGATTCTGCCCGCAATGGGCGCTTTCAGCGCGTACTCGGTCATGTTCTCATTGCTCTCGATCACGGCAACCACCTCCCCGGCGCTCACAAGGTCGCCGATCTTGAAGCGCGCGTCCTTTGCGATGCCCGGATACCGCGGGGTGATGTGCACAAGGCGATCCTCGTTGAAGCCGACCTCACCGGAAAGGTCAAGCGAGTTGCTGATTCTGCCGACGGTCGCCTTTGTCAGCGAGATGCCGGCCATTTCGATCGCTTCGGGGGTCAGGGTGAATTCGTTGCCTTCGCCCGCATGTGCATCGGCAGATTCCCCGGCATGCGCACCTGCAGGCTCTCCCTCATGTGCGCCCGCGGCCTCTCCTGCATGCGCACCGGGGGCTTCGCCTGCATGCGCTTGGCCCGACTCCTCTGCGTGTCCCGCTTCTGCCTGGGCCGCGTGGTCGTGCTCATCGCCGGCGTGCTTGGGCGAACCGCAGCCGACTGCCAGAAACAGGGACAGCGCAATGGTGCTGCCAAGACCGGTTCTCTTCCGCATGGATTCCTCCTATTTGACTACCTGTATGTGTAAAGACGTTGTCTGCATCAGCTCGGCTAGCGCCAGGGCCCGTTCGGCCTCGATATCCAGCAGGTCCATGCGCAGGCGAAGCACTTCGGTACGCGATGCCGTCAGGTCGAGGTACCCCACGCTTCCCGCCTGGTAGTACTCCACCAGCATCGCGTAGACTTCTGCCGCCTTGGGCAAGGTGGATGTCTTCAGCGTGCTCAGTTTCCTGTCGATCCCCTGAAGCCTGCTGTACAGATCCCGCACCTCGGCCTCGGAATCCCTCAGTCCACCACGGCTTCGCTGCTCCACCGCCTCACGCTGCAACGCGACCTGATCCTGCGCGGCCCTGTTCCTGCTGAACAGCGGAATGGTCGTTGAGACGCCCACGAGCGGAGAGTACGCATTGTCGGCATTGCTGCGCAGCACGCCCACCGAGACATCCAAATCGGGAGCCGCATCCGCCTTCAGAAGCCTCTGCTGTGCCGATAGCTGCGCTGCTTCGCCGCGCGAGGCCGCAACCCGCGGGCTCGCGTGCAGCGCTGCACGCAGCGCGTCAAGCGACGGTATGTCGGCAGTCTCGTCCAACTCCCCCGCCACATTCAGTAGCACCGAATCGTGTTCACCGCCAAGCGCTGCAAATCGCGCACGCGCCGAAGCGAGTTCCCGCACCAATGCGTCGCGCTGAAGGCCCTGCTGCTCAAGTTCCAGCTCCGCGCGGATAAGATCCGTCTTCCTTGCCGCGCCCGCGTCAACCCGAGCGCGGACTTGCTCCTTGGCTGCTTCGGCTATCGCGATGATGGAGTCGAGCACCTGCAGCTTGCCCTCTGCTGCGGCGATCGGAATGAACCGACGCACAATTTCGGCATCGAGGTCCAGGAGCGCGAGCGCCCGGGAATTCTCCGTGCCGTCCAGCACCGTGCGGGCAGCCGCAGTCCGCAGTCGTCGCTTGCCGCCCAGCTCGATGGTCTGCTCCACCGACGCCTCGATCTCGTTGGTGCCGAATCGGTCCAGCGCGATTGCAGCACTCGGGTTGGGCAGCACCCCGGCCTGACGAACTCCGGACCTGGCAGCCTCGACCTCGGTGGCGGCCGCTTTGAGGCCACCATTTCCCGCGAGAATCATTTCCCTGGCCGCAGCAAAGGAGAGCGGGGCATCCGGCGGTGAGGCGAAGGATGGTGCAACCGAGCACAGGACGTATGTGGCAATATAGCCCCATTGTTTCATGGACTCACTCCCGATGGAAGATGTTCTGACGACGATTCGAACTGGACCGCGGAATGTGCTCTGCGGCCAACCAACGCGGGGAAATGGGCTGCGGCTAAATGCGGAGGACTGTCGTGGGTGTTGATGCCGTGACAGGCGGTGGCAGCGGCGGGAGAGCGAAGATGCTGCGCGCCAATCGGAGGATGACCGGCGTTGATGCCATTACCAGGCACCCACCCACGTCGCGTCGCTGGTGCTGGACGGGCGTTGCCTCAGCGTGCTGGATCGGGGTATCGGGCGCCTGATGGCATCCACATTCGCAGGGGGCGCCCAGATCGCTAGCGGAGACGGACGGGCAGTTGTGGGGCGCGCAGCAGGAGCCCGATGCGATGGCCCCAACTGCGGACAAACACAGGGCTGCTCCGACAATGCCGATCAAGATGAGTATGCGACTGGAAGTCAAAACGGTTTCTCCGGTATGCGATGAAGGATTACGTCCTCGGATTGCGGATATTGCTGGATACCGGGGCATTCGGCGGTGGTTTCCGCTCGTCCTGAGCCTCGTCGAAGCATGGGCGCTTCCGGATCTCCCGCCGCTGCCGGGATCGCCACGAGCGGTTCACGGAAGACTACTGTGAGACGGTTGAGTGTCGCAGGATATACTCGCTGGAATTGCGGCGAACGATCCGCTACTTCTTCCACCAGCGGTGCAGCCAGCCGTTTCGTGTTTCGGCTGCTTTCTGCCGCACGCGCCGGAACTCCCGATCCTGCACCCAATCTTGAACTACCGCACCTGGTCTCTCATTAGTCAGCCTATGAAAAGCGTCTTCGAACGCATCGAGCATCGCCACCGACGACGCATATCGCGCGCGCGGATCGGTCTGGAGGCACCTGTGCACGACCCGAACCAGATGGCTCGGCAGCTTGAGATTGAACTCGTCCAGCCCACGATATCGGTTCTTCATCTTGGCGTCGAGCATGTGCCCCTGGGTTGCGCGTTCGAAGGGCGACCGTCCACACAGCATTTCGTACAGCACTTCCCCGCACGCGTACACGTCGGTGCGGGCATCGATCACCGAACCCTCGAGCTGCTCGGGAGCGGCGTAGAGAAACGAGCCCACGAACTGTCCTGCCTCAGTGTGAAGGCTCACCTCTGCCGGTCGCGCAATGCCGAAGTCCATGAGCTTGACAGAACCCGTATCGGAGGAGATCCGGATATTGCCGGGCTTCAAGTCGCGATGCACAAGCCCCTTGTGCATACGGCCGGAGAGCTGGTACTGCTGCTGATGGGCATACGCAAGGCCCTCACAGACGCTGATCCCGATGCCGAAAGCCACTTCCTTAGGCAGACACCCCGCCTCTTTGAGCGCATGGGAGATGTCGAACCCCTTGATGTACTCCATTTCGATGAACGGAAGACCATGCCAATCACCCACGGCGTGACACTGCACGATGTTCGTGTGATGGAGGTTCGCTGCGATCTTCGCTTCGGTCATGAACCGGGACACTACTGCCCCGCCATTGTCCTCAAGATTGGTTACGATCTTGACTGCACGAAACATCTCGAGCATCTCGTTGTAGATCAGGTAGACACGCCCCATGCCGCCCTGCCCCAGGATGCTGCGGGTGGTGCCGGAGCCAAGCGGTATCTGTTCATCTCCACCGGGGAGCAACGGCGTGTGAGCCACCAAGGGGTGTGGCGCCGGCATTGTGATGGACGTGGGCTCGACGAAGGTGGCATCGAGGTGTTCGGACGTCTGCGCCCATGCGGGCCCCTGTGGCGCCGAGTTCGGGGCAATGCTCGTGGCATTCGGGTCATTGCCGGCAATGTCGGCCTGTACACGCGCCCGGAATTCCTCGCGCGTGCAATCGGGCGACATGCCGCCGGGCACAATGCCAAGATCGTAGAGCGCATCGATACTGGCGCCGTGTGCGAGCATCGACGACAAGTCTATGGGGCGGCCGGGCGGTACCTGACCGTCATCGGCAAACCCGTGCTCGGGGCTGTAGTGCGAACGGGCATCTGACATACGATCTCACCCACCATGTACGCGCAGCACCTGCCGGGCTTCTTCGCACTCCGGCGATGTGCGGGAGCACTCATCGTCGGCGAATTTTCGCCAGGCGTCAATCATTCTCGCGGTATTCTCCGCGCTCTGCGTCTTCTCGTTTATCTTTCTGTAAAATACGGCGCGCTGATACAGCGATTCGCGCCGTACCTTTCCGCCCATGATGGACGGGGCGACAATGGCCAGCTCGAAACTCTCGCGGGCCTCGTTGTCCTTGCCGAGCGCCTGTGCGATAAGCGCCTTGCAGAGCAAGAAGTATCCATCGCGCACGTTCACCCTTGCGCCGATCAAATCGATCGCCTTCTTGAGATATGCCGGATTGGTTGCAGATTGCATGTAGTAGCTTCCGAGCAGTAGAAGATACGCGCTGTCGGCACTTGCGCCGCGCAACTCCCGATTGTCGATGGTTTCCAATGCGTCAATGGCCCCGGCATAGTTGTCCGCACCGAACGCGAGAAGCGCCTGTCGCAGGGATACTTCGGATTTCTTCAGTTCGCGCGGGGGCCTGCCGGGCGCCTGTTCGCGCGGCGCTGCCGTGCCTGCGGGGGCTGTCGTCCGGCTCGTCACCGCGCTGCGATGCCGTGTCTGCGGCGGCACGTTCGCCGCAACTCCCGTGTCGGAACGTGCACTCTGCGTCGACGGAGGCGGTGGCGCCTCCGTGCCCGCTGCCACTGGTGGGTCCGTAGCAGGGCGGGTCGCGCCTGGCACGGGCCTTGTGGCAGGCACCAGATGGTACGCGGCAAGACCCACACCGGCGACAACCAGAGCGCCGGCAATTCCTACGACAACCGGTTTGACCGAACGGACCCGCCGTTTCGCGGCTTTCGGCGCAACATACCGCCCGGGCGACTTGACCCACTTCTCAACAATGGAGCCGGCGGAACATGCCGTCAATTCCGACAGCGCTGTTTCCGCCGCGTCTCGAAGCGATGCATAGGTTCGATACCGTGCATCGGGGTTTGCGCGCAAGCACCTGGCGATGATGAACTCCACAAACTCGGGAATCTCAACGCCGCGCGCTCGTGTGGAGATATACCGTTCCTTGTCTTTTGCCTCGGCCATTTCCTCCAGGCTTGTTTCGGGGAACGCACGGGCGCCACAGAGCATTTCGTAGAGCACCAGGCCCAATGCGTAGATATCGCCCCGCAAGTCGGGTCGCTTGCTGTGGTGCTGCTCGGGGCAGTAGTACTCGGCTGTGCCCCAGTTCACTTCCACGTTGGTCTGCAGGCCCAACGGGCCCAGTTGCGCAAGCCCGAAGTCGGCAACCTTGACTTCGCCCGACATCCCAAGCAGAATGTTTCCCGGTTTGATATCGCGATGCACCA